>PDWI01002616.1_pt1 | contig 64579 bp, 60 predicted proteins | sample 1430891 | NCBI WGS metagenome assembly PDWI01 (sample SAMN01162508, study PRJNA174530) | Oral metagenome, whole genome shotgun sequencing project. | biome: Marine environment; feature: Marine mammal; material: Swab sample of the gingival sulcus; isolation source: swab sample of gingival sulcus... | reverse complement strand
TGATATAATTCATTCTCCTATAATAATATATTTTTCACTTTGGGGGTGAAATTTTCATTGGTTAATCTTAGGGGTGAAATTATCACAGGTTAAAGACACGATTTAATTCTCCTCTTTTCAAAAGAGCAAAACTGTGGTATTATATAGTAGTATTGTATAATAAACGAAAAGTCAGACGAGTTTTAAAACTGCTGTTAGTCGGAGGAATTATGTTTGTTTCAGTTGTAATTGACCCGGGCGGAAAAGAAAGCTCCGCCAATTTGAGCGAAGTCTTGGCATCACATGGATTTGAAAGGGTGCAACGAGCTTGCTGGGAATCCGCTGTTGTAAATGACTCAAGTTTGCAAAAATTAAAACAAGATGTTGACAGAGTTACCGACTATTATGATGTTGTGCGAATGTATCAATTTCCGGTTGACGGCGTATTCGCAGTAACAACACTCTACAAAAAAAAATGGCGGCGCGTTGTAATACGACCGCCTGCAAGCAAATAAAAAGTAATCTTCTAAAGTTATTTTAACCTTACATTCAATTCTATGATTTCAATTTCAGGAATTGTGGTTAAGAATTTGGAAAATTTTGTATAACCTAAATTCCTTACATTAAAGTCGGGGTGGTTTTCTTTTATCTGTTTATTCAATTCTCCCATGTTAATCATATTACCCTTTGAGGCTTTTAATATCTTCTTAATTTCTGCAACTAACATAGCAGGAGAAAGTTTTCGGCTCTCTTTAAGTTGTGCAAAAATACTTGTTTTTGTTCTTATTAAATCAATAGCTTGGATACTGTTTAAAAAGGTGGAAAGTTTTGAATACCCGTAATTTCTGACATCGAATTCAGGAAACTTTTTTAAAAGATGATTACCTAAAACTGCAATATCCATTCCCTTTTCTTCATCTACTTCATATCCCTCATAACCTTCATCGAGTATTTTTTGAATTGCCAGACTTATAGTCCTTTCATCTGTCATGCCGGGGTCAATTGATTTTCCGCTCTGTGCTTTATGCGGAGTTTCGTCTGTTTCGGCAAAAATATCCAGATACTTAAAAATACTGCACGCAGATGTAAAGGCTTTAGGGGTTTTATGCTCGCCCATTCCAATTACAAACATTCCCGATTCACGCAACCGAGCCGCTAATCTTGTAAAATCGCTGTCGCTTGAAACCAGACAAAAGCCTTCAACCGTTTGTGTGTATAATATATCCATAGCATCTATAATCATCGCGGAGTCTGTAGAGTTTTTTCCTCGCGTATAGCTGTATTGCTGAATTGGTGAAATAGATGCCGACAGCAAAACTTCCTTCCAGTTGCTCGTATGTCCGCTTGTCCAATCACCGTAAATTCTTTTGTAAGTAATGTTTCCGTATTTAGATACCTCATCTAAAATTGAAGTAATATATTTAGACGAAACATTATCCGAATCAATTAAAACTGCAATTCTCTTTTCTTTTTCCATTTTATCCCTCCGTTTGAATATACATGTTTTTCAATACAAAAACAAGAGGGAGCCACTTGCAAAAGTCGGTTCGTTTTACAATTTCCTCGAGGTTCTCTTGTTTTTGTTACAAAGAAAACTTGCACAAGCGATTGTAGGAACACAAGCCCTTTTTATCAAAAAAGGGCTTGTGGATCCATTTTGCACATAACCGATGTGCAAAATTAGCCGAAGCGATAGCAAAGTTCCGTAATTGAGCGGTTTTTAAGACTGTGGTGTCAGCTTATAAATTTTATAAAAATTAATTTCAGTCTTAAAAATGTGCCCTAAAAATTCATACCATATTGACAAAAAGTGCTTTTTTTTTTATTATACTGTGATGTTGACATGTAAAGAATTACGAGATAAATATATTGATTTTTTCAAAAGCAAGGAGCATCAGGAAATTCAAGGGAAGTCTTTAATACCTGAAAATGACCCCACCGTGCTTTTCACAACAGCGGGCATGCATCCTTTGGTGCCGTATTTAATGGGTGAAGAGCATCCTGCGGGTAAGCGTTTGACGGATTATCAAAAATGTGTGCGTACCGGCGATATTGATGAAGTCGGTGATGCTTCTCATTTAACTTTTTTCGAGATGCTTGGAAACTGGTCATTGGGGGATTATTTCAAAGAGGATTCCATAAAGTGGAGTTTTGAGTTTTTAACCTCGAAGCAGTATTTGGGCATTCCGGCAGAAAAACTTTCAGTTACTGTTTTTGAAGGCGATTGTGAAGTTTCGCGTGATGAAGAGTCGGCGGATATTTGGCATGGTTTGGGCATTCCCCGTGAGCGAATTCACTTTTTACCCAGAAAAGATAACTGGTGGGGGCCGGCAGGACAAACAGGACCTTGCGGGCCGGATACGGAGATTTTTTTTGATACGGGTAAAAAGGCATGCGGAACAGAATGTAAGCCGGGTTGTAACTGCGGAAAATATTTTGAAATTTGGAACAATGTTTTTATGCAGTACCATAAAAACTCGGACGGCTCGTATTCAGCGTTGGAGCGAAAATGTGTTGATACCGGCATGGGAGTTGAAAGAACGGTTGCGATGCTTAACGGTATGTCGTCCGTTTATGAAATTGATCTTTTCCGTCCAATTTTTAAGCGTATTGAAGAGCTGGCGAACACATCAGGCAATGAAACATCAACAGATGATATAAAAGTGTCAAGCCGAATTATTACAGACCATCTTAGAGCCGCTTGCTTTATGTTAGGTGAGCCGAGGGCTGTGCTGCCTTCAAATCTGGGTGCAGGATATGTATTAAGGAGATTGATAAGAAGAGCCGTAAGGCATGCCAAAAAAATGGGGCTTCCCGAAAACGCTCTTGAAGATATTGCAGACATTATAATAGAACAAAATGCAGAGCTTTATCCTGAGATTAAAGAAAACAAAGACTTTATCATTAAAGAGCTTAAATCCGAAAAAAACAAATTTCTTGACGCATTAAAAAAAGGTGAAGCCGAATACGAAAAAATGCTTCCTAATCTGTTGAAAAACCCTAAAAAAATTATTCCCGGCAGGTTGGCTTTTAGACTGTATGACACTTTCGGCTTTCCGGTAGAGCTTACGGAGGAATTAGCAAAAGAAGCAGGATTATCGGTCGACAGAGAAGGGTTTGATATTGCGTTTAAAAAGCATCAAGAGCTGTCTCGTGCCGGCAGTGAGCAGGTATTTAAAGGCGGGCTTGCAGACCATTCTGAAATGACAACGGCTTACCATACCGCTACACATCTTTTGCATCAGGCTTTGAGGATTGTATTGGGAACGCATGTAGAGCAAAAAGGCTCCAATATAACAGCCGAAAGGTTAAGGTTTGATTTTACGCACCCTTCGGCAATGACGGCAGAAGAAAAAGCCGAAGTTGAACGAATTGTCAATGAGCAGATACGGGCGGATTTGCCTGTTTCGATGACTACCATGCCTTTGGAAGAAGCAAAAAAGGCCGGAGCAATGGCTCTTTTTGGAGAAAAATACGAGGATATCGTAAAAGTTTATAAAATAGGCGATTTTTCGTTTGAAGTTTGCGGAGGTCCGCATGTAGAAAACACAGGCTGTTTGGGACGGTTCAAAATAAAAAAAGAGCAGTCTTCATCTGCAGGTGTCAGGAGAATACGGGGAATTTTGGAAAGGTAAGCAAAATTCGAATTTTGCAAGTGGCTCAAATTTATGAGTAACTTTATTCTTCATTTTTTGTTGTATTTTTGTAACTGCTTGAGCAGTTATATTTATTATATTTGCATTTTAATGCTGATAGAGGGGTAATAATGAAAAGATTTTTTGTAAGTTTCTTTTTTGTTTTTGTTACAATGGTTACCGGTTTTGCCCAGACGGATTTACAGGTCATTGCCGAAGTAAACTTAACCAAAAAAGAACCGATTACTATCGGTCAATTAAAGGACTTTGTAAAACGAATAGAAAAAGCGGATGGAAAGAAAACTCCCGCACAAAGAAAAGACATTCTTGATGGCTTAATAAATCAGAAGTTGCTTCTTCAATTTGCACAAAAACAGGGAATAAAGGTTGCCGATTCACAGATAAATGAGCGTATTAACAATGTACTTTCACAGATGGTAGGAAGACCCATAACGGAAGCCGAATTTTCAAACCTGTTAAGAAAAGAAAAGGGTATGAGCTTTGACGATTATATGAAAAATCAAAGCGGAATGACAGTTAACGAATATAAAGAATTTCTTCGTGAAAACCTTATTATTCAAAATTGTATTTATCAAAACAATAAAAAAACAATTGATGCCGCTGTTCCGACAGATCCCGAAATCAAAAAAGCTTTTGCCAATAATAAGCATAACTTTGTAAGACCTTCGGCAGCCTCCCTGTTTTTGGTGGTTGTTCAAAAAGAAGGAAAAACAGCCAAAGAAAAAGCACTAATCGAAAAATTACACGCAAGGCTGAAAGCGGCTCCAAATCAAACAGATTCTGTGTTAAAAGAAGCACAGTCCAAAAAAGCCGGTTTTTTTGCTGCATCAATGTATGTATATAATACCGAGCAGTCTGCGGCTCAGATGGGTATAACTTTGGAGCAATTATCTGAAGTTTTTGACAGTCCTGTTAATACAGTATCCAATGTGGTTGAAATGGCCGATAACTTCCAGTTTTTTGTAATAAAAGCAAAATCTGAAGCAAAACTTTTAGAGCTGAATGATAAAGTAGACCCAAGCCAGGATATGACTGTGTATCAGTTAGTAAAAGGTCAATTGACCATGCAAAAGCAACAAGTAGCACTGGAAGAAGCTACTCGCAATCTTGTGAATGAGTTAAAGGTTTCAAAAAACTACAAACTTGTAAAAAGCGATTCCGAGTTACTAAAACTCCTTGCTTGGTAGAGCTTTCCAAAATGAATATCAGTCGTAGGCGTGCAAGAATTCTTGTTATGCAGGGCTTGTACGCCTGGGAAGTTTCCGGTATGCCGGTAGAAGAGCTCTTGGAATTTTCTTGGATAAAAAAAGAAAAGCGAGAAAAATTACAGCCCGCTGATTTATCCTTTCCCCGCCTTTTACTTGCAGGAACAATTGAAAATATAGAAGCCGTTGACAAACGCATTTGTGAGAATTTGCATAATTGGAAATTTGAAGATTTAAATATTACAGATAAATCAATTTTAAGGTTCAGCACATACTCACTCCTTTTTCAAAAGGAAATCCTTCCTTCTATTGTTATTGACGAAGCTATAAGCATCGCAAAAGATTACGGCACCGATGATTCATTTAAGTTTATAAATGCAATTCTCGATAGTGTAAATAAACAGGAAACCGTAAATGAATAGAAAGCCAATCGGAAAACATAAAAATGTAAGAAACTCTACTGTTTTGCTTTTTATAATGCTCGCCTTAATACTCACCTTTGTTTTTGCTTCATGCTCTGAAGAAAAGCGGGCAGCAAAGTTTTCCAAACAATTGGTTGAAGCAGATAGACAAATTCAAGATAACACCCGTGATTCTGCATTAAAATTTTTAAGCAAATTACGAAGACGGGCAAAACTGCCAAAAGAGTTTTTAAGTATTGCCAAGAGGGAAGCAAAACTAAAGAAAGAAGACAACGCCATTAAAACCTTAAAAAAAGGTTGGAAAAAACAGCAAGCAAGCGAAATAGCGGCATATTTGGTTTTTCTTCTGAATAAAAACGGAAAACTTGACGAAGCCTTAAAATACACACCAAACTTAGTCAATACTATTTATTCATCAGTCGGAATTGAAGCCGTCTTAAACTCAAATAAAGAAAAAGAAAAAAAATCGTTTGATTATGAATTTTCAATCAGTGCATACAGAGCCACCAATGACCAAGGCTTCTTGGTAAATGCCGCGCTGGGTTATGCCCGAGAGGGAAAACTTGCCGAAGCCTTAAATATACGAAATTACATCAATGATAATGTAAGTACAAAAAATCCGTATTTTTGGGCATTGCTGGCTTTTGATTTAGGCGAGTTTTCTGTTGTATTTGACGAGCTTGATTATTCTCTTGTTGATTCAGACCTTTTTGCACAAGAAAACGAAGAGCTTTCAGTCATGGCAAGAAAACATATTCTACTGGCGGCAGATGCCTGCTTCGGCTTAGGCGACTACGAAATGGCAAATGCCAACTGGCAAATGTATGTCGACAGATTTCCCGAAAACACACCTATGGTATTGTATAATTTGGCTCTCACAGCACCTAATTCCAGACAAAAAAGCGAAAAACTCCACGAATGTATAACACGCTTTCCTGCCTTTTACCCTGCCGCAGCTCTTTATACGCGAGATTATCTGAACTTCCAAAAAACCGCCCAAAGCGACAGTGTAACCGACTATCTTATCGACAAAGATTTTTATTCGATTCAAATGGAAGAAGAATATTTTAACAATCCCGAATTCCCTGAAAAACCTGATGAATTGTTAAAAAAATCTATGAAGCTCCAAAATGCTGACCCACGATTTGCCCTTGAACTGTTTCGATATAATTCTAAATTCGAAACTTCCATTGCCAGAAAAACCGGAGAGATTTGGAAACTGCTTGAAGCCTACCCTGACAGTCAAGAAGTGAAAAATTACGCTAAATGGTATTTTTCAAAACAAGGCGATTTCGACACCTGCTTTTCAATCGGAAAAACAGGCAGTAAAACTCAAGACAGTTTTTACACGGCCTTACAGGCAAGCATCACGGGAAACACGGCAACAGCACTGGAAGGCTATGAAAAAGCCAAAGATGACCCGACTATGACCTGTGCCGCAAATATAAACTACGCTTGCACCCAATACCTTCTTGGAAACTCAACCCTAGCCCTCGAAAGCTACTTGACCGCACTCGAAGTGGCGGAAACACAATCCGAAAAAAGCAAAATCAACTATCGAATTGCAGAAGTCTTTGTCGCACAGGGTAATTATGAGCGCGCAAAAAAAATGCTCAAAGCAGCCCTGATAATCGACAGCGAAAATTATGACGCTCGAGCTTTATTAAACGATTTAGAAAATTCAAACTAAAATTTATGTGGGGGTGTCTCCCCCTCGCTTCAAAACAAACTTGTTGCTGTGCAACAAGTTTGTTTTTACGCTACCCCCCAAAGTAAAATGAGCGTGCAACATAAAACTTAAACGATACACTAAGTAAAAACGCTTACATATTGCTTTATTTAAAATCCTGTTTTTTTTATATAAAACACTTAGCCTGATTTTAAGCCCGCCGTTATCACGATATTTCTTAAGACATCCTAATCAGAGGGTAATAATCACCCGTTCTGTGTAATTATTACCCTTGTTTACTTTAGGTAGACATCCTGTCCACCGGTGTTAAAGCTACTTATAAAAAAGTTCATTACTTTTTTATAAGTAGCTCTAAGCGACTCACGAAAGTGAGACGCTGATTATACCATACAGAAAAAAACAAAATATTTAAGGCGGTGCCTGTCGAGAGCTTTAGCGACATATTTAAAGACCTCGAGGTGCTTTCGCGGGATCTATGGGTTTGTTTTTTTCGTAAACCATGAAGTATAGTTTTGCGGGTCTGAGTATGCCGTCCGATGATAGTGTGCCGATTTTTTTGCCCAGTGGAATTTTGTCTCCGATTTTGACGGTAACTTGGTTTAGTCCGCCGTAGACATATATGTGTTTGGTTTTTCCTTTTATGAAGACGACATTGCCGTATCCGCGATAAGGGCCGGAGGAGACGACTTTTCCTGATGCGATTGCTTTTACGCCTTCGTTGTCGCTTCCTTCGATTGCAACTCCGTAAATTTTGCCGGATATGTAAGAAACCTTTTTTGCGGCAATCGGCCAAAGTAAGTTTGTGTCACCTTTTTTTGTTGAATATTTATGTAAGTCTGCCGGCGGTTTTACATTTATTTTTTTTGCAGGCTTGAAGTTTTCATCGGCAAGGATTTTTGTCTCGGAAGGGATTTTGAGAACTTTGCCCGGTTTGAGGGTATAGTTTTCAGTTAAGCCGTTTATTTTTAGAAGGTCAGCTCCTTTAATTCCGAACTTTTTTGCAATGCCGTAGAGGGTGTCGCCTTTTTTTGCGATATAGTTTTGAAATTCAGATGTATTTATTTTGTTCTCGGATACAGTCCGTTTTACAGAAGGTATTTTTAAGACCTGCCCTACTTTTATAACGGATTTTTCCGTTAAACCGTTCAAGTTCAATATTTGGGCTCGCTTGACGCCGAATTTTTTTGCAATACCGTAAATTGTGTCGCCTTTTTGGATTTTATATTTTTTTATAGCCGTTGAAGAATTTTCTTTTACGGGAATGTATAATTTTTGACCTGTTTTTATTTTTGAAGCATCTTTGATTTTATTGTGTTTCAGTATTTCATTCATTGGAATATTATACTGTTTGCTTAATGAGTACACTGTTTCGCCTTTTTTTATAATATGCACAATATCGGAAGTATATGCAGAATTTACCGCCGATAAAGAAAAAATTAAAATAGCGAGCATTATTTTGAATTTTTTATACATAGTCTGCTACTGTATCGGATAAAACACCTTGAAATTCAAGTACTATTTTGAGTATTTTAATGTGCCGTTTGATTTCACCCATTCGTTTATTATAAGGCTAATTCAAATATAAAATCAACAGTCCCGAATTTTACCTTAGGAATGAGCGGATGTGAATATTCCAGTCCAATGGTAGCTCTTCCACTTATATCAACGGTTATATTTAAATACACGGCTTGCAAATAACTAGGCTTTTCAGCTTTATTTAGAAATAACAATACGGATTTGTACCCTGTGTCTATATTGAATCTATTATAGCAAACGGGAAGCCATAAACTCGTTTTTTGAATTTCTACACTTAAAATTCTGATAGCTGTATCAAGTCCGAATGCACCTGTCATTTTATCCGGTCTTATACTTAAAGGCATTTTTGCATACGCATTCATTTTTGGCATGTAAGAATTCACTGTTAAAATTCCGGGTGTGCCTGTCAGCGCATAATTCCCTCTTAATGGGTTAAAAAGAATATTGTATGCAAGGAGTCCTGAAAGTTTAACTGTTAGCGGAACCTCAGGTGTTTTGAATGTTGCCGATGTTTGAACTTGATACCCTGATTTTTTGTTCTGAAGATGATGTGCAAAGGCGTGGTTTGTCGCAATTTTAAAGCCGTGTATGTCTTCGGCAAAAACAGGATAACCCAATCTTACTTTTCGTACAATATCTGCATATTCAATATCGAAATCAAAACCAATAACTGTTTCAGTGTGTTTTTGTTTATAGATGTTTTTCATATCTTTTTTGCATAACGCAAACCAATCAAAATTTACATTAGTTTTTATTTTCAATGAATTTTGGCGTGTGCCTTCAAATACTTCGGCTTCATTTCCTAATCCGAATCCTGTTTTATGAATGTCATGGTTTTTGCCGTGTATAAATTGTTCTCGTACTGAAAGAGTTGTTTTTGTTTTTCCAACAGAAACGGCACCCTGAAAATCAAAATTTACAAAAAACGGTTTGGGCATTATTCCGCCTGAAAAAGAATAGCTAAGACGCTCTATAGGGTCGGCAGATGTAAATGTCAATCCGTATATGTGTTTTGCAAAATCAGTAAATGAAGGGGCAGGCAAAAAATAAGGCGAAACTGACGGAACCCACATTTTCATAATAGGGTTGTATTTTTTTGGTTTTAATATTTCGAGATTAGGCCTTTTACTTTTCGGTTTATCGGTATTGGTAAAATCAATAAGTTTTACAGAATCTTTTTCAAGCTCATCGGAATTTATTTTACAGAGTTTGTGATAGGTTGCATGTATCCCGACCACTGCAAAAAGCTCTTTGGGATTTTGGCTGTTGTTGTAAGCTACGGGGTAGAATGTGCCGCCTGAGACTTCTTTTTTTAATATTCTAAACTCTTGTGTGTCAATATTATATGTTGCCATTTTACAAAGAGAGGCTGTATTAGTCCATGAAAAAGTAAGCAATGTTTGACCGTTAATCGTATTTGATTGTAAATTGCTTATTGCCTGCATTTTTTGAGTAAGCTCTAGTTTTTTGATCTTCATTGTTTTGGGATTTATAAAAAGTATATCCCTGTTTATGCCGTTTGCGGTAATAAAAGCAAATCCTTCTTTACCCGCATTTACAACATTGTATAAAGCAGTGTACGGAAGACCCGGCCCCGCTTCAAAGAGCACTTTTTTTTCGTCTGTATTTCTGTTTATTAAAACAAGGTTTGAAAACTGACTGTTTACTTCAACCCCGCAAATAGAAGAAGAATCATTTGAAAAACAGGCATATCTAAGCGAAAAGTATTTTTCAGGCAAAAATTTTCGTTTGATCAAATCATACAGTAACACTCTACTTTTTTCGGTACCCTTATTATCCGCAAAATCCGAAATAGCCAAAAGATTTCCATCTTGCGAAAAAGACATGGCGTAAACAAGCGGGGCGGTTCTAATTGAAAAGAGCTTTTCTTTGTTGTTGTTAAAAACAATGATTTTATCTTTATTTGCATCAGATATAGCAAAACCCTTTATTGAAGAAGCCATTGATGTATATATTGAAGTGTAATCTTTTTTTTCAAACAAAGTTTTTTCAGGGCTGACATTTTTTGGAAACGGAATGGTCATAATAAAGTCGTCCCATGCAGTGGTTAATTTTTTTCCAAAATGCTTTTTAAAGCTTGCCCTTGAAAAAGACTTCATCGTACCATTCCAAATTTCTGCATATTTTTTCATACCGTAAACATCTTGCAAAAATTTAGAAAACGCCCCGCCATAAACATATCCCCAAAACCCTGCGGGATAAGTGTCTCTAAAATCAGAGGCATCAGACCAAGAAGGACTTGTGCCGTCAATGCGGTTTTGTGTAAACTGATGTATAATTCGCGGGTCGTTTAATCTGCCCTCTTTTTCAAGGCTCTCAAATGAAACGGTAACCCCTTCGCGCATTGCAAGCGGTGCGAGGATTGCAGAAAGCCTGATAGAAACAGCGTGTGTAAACTCGTGATAAAAAACTTTAAGTAAAACATCTGTTTGATTTCCAAGCATACCGTCAGTTGGGGTTGTATCAAAAATAACAATATGCGGATAAGGTGACATTGCATAATATCCGTTTAGATTCTCTATAGCCGGTTTAAAATAGACAGGCATCTTATCCTTGAAAGGTTTTACTTCAAGTCGGGTAAAGATATCCGTTGCATAGGTATCGGCATATTCTGCAAGTAAAGCCGCAGACTTACTTGAAACTTCTGCATCGTAGATAATTTGAAAGTACTTAGTGTCGACAACTTGCAAATCTGTCGCATAAAAATTTAAACAAATCCAAAAAGCAAAAAAAACTGCAATAAATCGTTTCATGCTAAAATTATACATTAAGATAAAAAAAAATCAAGACGGAAATATCATATTTTCCCCTTTATCAAAAATTGATGGACTAAATTATTTGACTGATTTTTACTGACTAAGCCTTTCTAAGCCTTTTTTTGCCTCTGTATAATTTGGAGATAGTTTCAATGCTCTTGAATAGGCTTCTATTGCACCTGTTTTATAATTTTCTGCTTCGCGTACACTTCCTAATTTGAACCACCACAGAGGTAAATTCGGTTCAAGGCTTACAGCGGCAGTATATGCTATATCCGCCTTTGCAAACTGTTTGCGAATTCTATAAATTTCACCTTGAAAAAAATATGCCACACTCGCACGATCCGTTCGAGGGTTCAAACTTATGTATTTTTGCATCTGTCTTAATGATTCATTCATATTGTTTACATAGAAGTAGGCTTCTCCCAAGGTTTCAATAATTCGGGGGTCTTCTTTTATCTGCAAGGCTTTATTACAAATAGCAATTGTTTCGTTATACTTATGCAGTCTGAATAAAGACCATGTATAAACTGCATAAGAATCCAGGTTATTGGGGTTTTGCCTTAATTCCTCTGAGCATATTTCCACCGCTTTGTTGTATTCTTCTTTTGCTTCAGCTTTTCGATTAACAGTATCCATTTTTCTGCCTTTTAAGTAATGGCTCAATGCGTCAGGTTTATTTTGTGCAAATACAACAGAAAAACAGCAAAAAACTAATATCATAAAAACAGATTTTTTCATTCTTTCAATCCTTGAACACCTATATATGATGCTTTTAATAATTTTCTTCGCAAGTATATCATAAAAGCAAATAAAGATAAAGTAAGAAAAATGAAAAATCAAACTAGTTTTGTAATTTCTTTTTATAATTCATAAAAAAGCAGAATGGAATTAGTTTTTTAAAATATTAAAATGGCAGAAAAGAATTTTTATCTTCACCGCCTTCTATAAATACTATAACTTTATTCGGCAAACAGGCTATCCAGCTGTTTGGTTTACTGATAGACATGGAATTTACGCAAGTTTTATTCGGACAAGGCGAGCTTATAACACTTATACTTCCGCCCTTAATTTCAACTACGGTCTTACCCACGGCGCCTGAAATGTTGACCGTTATGTCTTTATTCAAGGGATAAACCCAAACTCCAAGCGGTGATTTTATTTTTACATAAAGCGAATCGTTTTTTTTGTTAAAAGCATATTTCGCCGTAAATATAATTGCAATGATTAAACCTGCAATAAAAATAAAATCTAACGGGCGGGTATTTTTTAAAAACTTAAAACTCATAGCCTGTATATTTTTTTTGTTTCAATTTCCAATAATTTACGGTTTAATACCCCCTTTAAGCCGGTTTCAAAAAATTTGGAAAGATAGTCTTTTTGTTTTATTGTTTCTTCATAGCCGAATTCTACCTGTCTGTGAATTGCCGTAAAGTCAAAACTTGCTCTATTGTTTTGTAATTTTAACCATGCAGAAGGGTAATCCTTTTCTCTTAATTCATGTTTTGCAAAAATGCAATCAAGAGTTCGCATAACCACTGATAGCGTATTTTTATAATCATCATGATTTTCCGAATTTTTAAAATCCGAAAGTGTTACAGCCAAAATGTTTTTAAAGCCTTTTTTACGGGCAATCCAAACCGGTGTGTTATGTGCCATGCTCCCGTCTATATACAGATGCTCCCCATTTACAAAAGGCGCAAAAAATGCAGGATATGAGCTGGTTGCTCTAAAAGCACTTGCCAAGGTTCCGGACTCAATTATAACTTCTTCTCCTGTGTGTAAATCCAATGCGTTGCAGGCAAAAGGGATATCCAAGTGTTCAAATGAATGATAGTTTGAAAGCCTTGAAAAAAGCATTAAGGCCTCTTCACCGTCATCTAAGCCGGGTGAAGAAAATAAATTTTTCAAAACTGTTCTGATTTGAAGCAACTTATTCAAACCGTTTAAATTAATCATTTTGCCGCCGGCAATATATTTTGTTACATCAAAATCTTTGCCCATGAAATTTTCTAATTCAGGTACTAAGGTGCCTGAAGCGTATAGACCGCCTACAATTGCACCCATAGAGCAACCGACAATTAAATTCGGTTTAGGAAATTGTAATTCCTCAAAAGCTCGCAACATGCCAATATAAGCTATTCCTTTTGCTCCGCCACCCGATAAAACTAAAGCCCATTTCATAATGGCATTATATAATATTTTTTTTGATTTTTCCAGTAGTTTTTAGAAATTCCCAAGGCAAGTGCAGATAAATATTTTCTACACTTGCCTTTTAAAAGGAATCAATGCTTTCCATAATATTGAAAAGTCATAAAAGGAGGTGTATGCCGGATGTTTAGTATTAGTATTTTCAAAAAAAAAGTTACATTCCGACAATGCCGTCGGACAGGATTGAACTGTCGACACAAGGATTTTCAGTCCTTTGCTCTACCAACTGAGCTACAACGGCTTAAAATTACGAAAATGATTATATATTGAATCCTTAAAATTGTCAAGCCTTTTTATTAATTTTTTTAAAAAATTTTAATATCAATGTCTAAGCAATAAAGCAAGGTATAAAAGCCAAAAGGCCTTTATACCTCGTTTTTCTATTCAGCTTTTTTTTCCTTTTTTCTATTGAGGAAATTAATTGGAGCCGTAAAAATAAACCCTACACCGCAAATGATAAACGAAACTATTATTCCAAACATTCTTTCGACAATTCCTGCAAATGGTTTTGAAACAGCAGTTGAAGATTGTAAGACTAATTGCATTAAATTATATTTTTTGCGAATATCACTTTGATCATATAATGTGAATAAGCTGATTGCATAATAGGTCATACTGACTGCACTTAATATTCCGCTGATGGATAAAATTATAAGCAATTCTATAAATTGGGGCTTAAATACAACCAGCAACAATAATCCTCCGACTAGGAATATACCGACTGTCGATATTTTTTTCAGGTTGTTTTTGACTACGGGGATATTTATCAATAAAGAGCCGATTACACCGCCGAAAGATAATGCACTGATTAGTATTGAATAATGAAATGCTGTTGAATTCAGTGTATTTAAAATATACGAAAGGGTTAATAACGAAGCGGCTCCACCAAAAAAAGAAATAAACGCAGAGCCTACAAATATAAATGTTTTATTGGTTAAACCTTTTGATTTTGCCGTTTCTGTACTTGTTTCAGTTTGGTTTAAGGGTTTATATTGTTTCGACAAAAATAAAATTATTAAAGCCGGCAAAATATATACTACGGCAGTAATTAAATACATATTATTCGGTGTAGTTTTATCTGCAATCAAGCCTGCCATTAAGGAGGCAACAATGACTACTGCAGTGTTTATTGACCTGGAAATGCTTTGTCTCATCGGCATTTCTTCATTTGTGGTTATGACTTTTAAAAACTCTGCACGATAAGCTTCAAGGACGGCAAAGAAAATAGAAAACACCGAAAATAAAAGCAACACAGGTATAAATTGATTACCAATGAAAAATAACGATAATGCGAATAAACCTGCAAGTATTTCCCCTATAAAAAACAGCAATCTAAATGTACATTTAATTGTATAATGCTTGTTTATAAAAAAGGCAAACACCTGAGCAAAAACAGCCACCATGGGAAAAAGAGAGGCTAAAAGCAAATTTCCCAATTCGCGGTATTTAAAAATAGCCATTGCTGTCGCAAGAAAGCAACTTCCAAAAGAAGATAAAAAATCGCATGTAAGCAATATTTTAAATTCTCTTCCGGTTTTGACAGTACTTTGTGAAGTATTCATCATAGATCTCCTTTAGATATGTTTTTTGACAGTTAGTACCTAACGCAGCGGTTTCAAACTGACAACCACCCATACAAACAGGAAAAAAAGAACATTTAAAACAAGATTTTGGTGGGATATATTTTAAGCGTTCATAGTATTCCTGAAATTTTTCTGAAAATTTTTTTTCCACCCTTTTAATATTACCAACAAAGCCTCCACAAGTATATATGTTACCATACATATCAAGATAAAAAGCACTCTCTTTTGAATGTCTAGGGCAAGGTGCATATACAGGCGGAGATATTGGTATAGGATAATTATTTTCACTTATTTTATGCCAAGCGGTTTTTAATACAGATGCTCTATCTTTTAAAGTTTTAGCAACTGTACAATTGAGGCAACCAACAACAGGGGCAATATAAATATTTGTTTTTTCAGAATCTATAATTTTTTTAGGTACAGAAGAGAGTAATTCATCAAAATAATCAATATTGTCATTGTCTATATTTATACGTAAAGTAATCTCTACATCCAAATTAAGCGCTATGAGTAAATTATCAATTATCATTTTCCATGAAGATTTTTTATTTTTGCAAGGTCGACGAATGTCATGAATTTGTTGAGGTCCATCTATGGTTATTTGAAAATGTTTTATTCCAATATTAAAAAGTTGTTCTAAGACAGGCAAAGTTAAAAGAGTTCCATTGGTAATTACTAAATATTTTATATTTATCTTGGATTCATTTAAATCGTTTGTAATTTTTAGAATGTTTTCTAAAGAAAGTAATGGTTCGCCTCCAAAAAAAGTTAAAGTTAAACTTTCACTTTTATTTCTTTTATAAATATCTAAAATAAAATTTACTATTTTTTTTATATCGATATTTTTAGTTAAAAGAAATGATTGGTCTAAATTTTCAAAGCAATATTTACATTCACAATTACAGTTATAATTCATAACAAGCATAATATTTAGATGTGAAGCTGAATACTTTAAATCCATGTACCATTCAAAAATTTCATTTAATTCATTATCAGTTTTAGAGATAAAGCCTAAATTTAATAATTCAGTATCTTGTGTATTTAACATAAACTTTTTGACTTTATCTACATCATTTTCATCAAAACTTATTGAATTAAAATATCTCGTGTTATAAACATAAACTCTATTTTCTCTTAGTTGATATTCATTATATTTTGAAAGATACATTTATACTCCTAATTACAATTTCCTCAGCTAATTGATTCGGGTTATATTTACACTACCTCTAATCGAACGAACTATTTCCGGTTTATCTTTATATTTTATAATACCTGTACCGGATATATCAATATCTAATTTTTCTTTCGCATAAACTTCTGCATATCCTGATCCGTACCAAGAAAGATATACTTTTTCTGTTTCTAAGGTTGAAGCGTATAAATTAGCAGTACCTGAGCTTGAGTATTTTAAAATATTTGTTTTTCCCTGCAATAAAAATTTACCGGTACCGTTTTGTGATGCTTCAATTTTTTTAAATAATACATTTTCAAGGTTAATATTAGAAGTGCCTGATTGAAATACAATAAGCGTATCGTCCGGGGCATTAAAGTCTTTGATAAAAACTGAACAACCGCCATAAACTATACACTTACTTATTTTAGGCATTGTAACAACAATTTTACATTCTGTTAAGTTTTTAACCGAAGTATTTTTTATTTTCAAAGTATCTTGTATTTTATCTATTGACAAATATTTATCCATGTTCTTATCTTCAGAAACTTGAATTTGAAATTGATTTCCAAAAATAACTTCAACTGTCATATCTCCCGATAATTCTATTTTTTTAAAATCTTTTTCTTCAAAACAGCGCATTTCAATATCTCCCCTATCAAATTTTACTTTAAAACAACTAATAAACAAAAGTTCCGAAAATATACATAAAGCTAAAATAAAAAAAATATCCGGCAAAATTCTATTCTTCATCTGACATAATCATTTCAAATAATATTATTTTTTTTTGTTTCTAATATAAAACTTCGATAAAACCCCCTCCCAATTTTAGATGGGAGAGGGGTTCTTAATTTCTAACTTCTATTTACCTCCACCTGTAGGATTAGATTGACCGTTTCCACCTTGGAAGCAACCACAGTAAAAACAAAAAGTCTTTTCAGCCAAAGAATTTGCCTTATGACTGACCAGTTCCACTCGATACTTTAAAGATCGAACTTTTTCATTAGACGATTTCATATTAACCTCCAGTCTATTAAGATTACTTAAATTATATCACAGCACTAGTTAGTTGTCAAGCATAAAATAAATAATTATTTAAAATATTGATTTAAAAGGCAATCAAGGGAACGAAAAATAATTTTTTTAGCTGACGCCAACCTGCGGGCTCGCATAAAGGTTGTTTCTTTTTAAGTTTAATCGGGCAAAAGTGTAGACTTCGCCCGTCTAAATCAGGTTAAACGGATAGAATTTCTTGTTAGGTTTTCTGCTTTTTTATGTATCGAGAGAATACCGGCGTGTTATGAGAAAAATCACTAACAAGTGATTTTTCTCATGCAGTGTATTTTGCCTGATGTTGCGACCGATGTCTTTTTTCCGTCCGATTGATTTTAAATAAAAGCCGGTTGGAGCGAGAGCGTAAAACGGCGATTAAATTTTTTAAAGAAGAGGGCGGAAAATTATGCGAGGGAGCGGGTTGCAGATGTGAAATGTTGGGTATGTAAAACAATGTTTTTGTTATTTTACCTGACAACATTTCACATCTATAAATAGAGTCGCTTGCAAAACTCGTCTGACTTTTTCAATTTCTACTATTTTTTTCTATTTTCTTCTATTTTTTTTTTTAAAGTTCTAAAGTTTAATACCCTTTTTGCCGAAAAAATGATTGGAGATCGTCTGATTTCCCGCAAAACAAGGATGATTTGCGAATTTCATTATTCCAAGGAGGAATATCTCATGATTATTAATCACAACATGAGTGCTATGTTCGCACAACGAACACAGGGGCTTACCAATAGGAATATTGGTAAAGACATTGAAAAGCTTTCAAGCGGTTTAAGAATTAACCGTGCAGGTGATGATGCTTCAGGTTTGGCTGTTTCAGAAAAAATGAGAAGCCAGATTAGAGGTCTGAATCAGGCTTCAGCGAATGCTTCAAACGGTATCAATTTCATTCAGGTAGCAGAGGCTTACTTACAGGAAACAACTGATATTATGCAGAGAATCCGTGAGCTTGCTGTTCAGGGTGCTAACGGTATCTATTCGGCTGAAGACAGACTCTACATCCAAGTTGAAGTTTCACAGCTCGTAGCGGAAGTTGACAGAATTGCCAGCTCAGCTCAATTCAACGGTATGAATATGTTGACAGGTCGTTTTGCTCGCGAAACAGGTGAAAATTCTGTTACGGCATCTATGTGGTTCCACATCGGTGCAAACATGGATCAAAGGATGCGTGTTTATATTGGAACTATGACATCAGGTGCGCTCGGAATCAGAAATCTTGGCTCAGAAGAGATTATGACTATTGCTACTCCTGCGGAAGCAAACAGAAGTATCGGTATGATTGATGAAGGTTTGAAAATCATCAATAAGCAAAGAGCCGATCTCGGTGGTTACCAAAACAGAATGGAAATGACTGTTGTTGGTATTGACATTGCGGCAGAAAATCTTCAAGCTGCAGAGTCAAGAATTCGTGATACTGATATGGCTAAGCAAATGGTTGAGTACACAAAGAATCAAATTCTTTCTCAAACAGGAACAGCTATGTTGGCACAGGCTAATTCAAACAGCCAGTTGGTTTTATCTCTTCTTAGATAAAATCGCTTTATAGCACCTTGCAAAAATTGCTAAAAGGTGTTATAATCAATGTGGTGGCGAGTAGAGTTTTAATGGTTTTCTGCTCGCTAATCCAAAGTTCTTTAAAAAAAACCTAAATGAAGCCCTGTATGCACAGTGTTGCCGGTGGTTTTTACAAGCTGTCGGCAATACTGTTGCAATTACAAGAAAATGAAATGGCGCATTTCAATTTTCAAGTAAAAGCATACAGTAAAATTGAATCGGCAAGGATGCCGAGATACAAGACTTCAGGAGGGTCATTATGATTATAAATCACAATATGAGTGCACTTTTTGCTCAGCGTTATGAAGGCATCTCAGACCACAAAATGGTTAAGGATATTGAAAAGTTATCCAGTGGTATGAGAATTAACCGAGCAGGAGACGATGCTTCAGGCTTGGCTGTTTCAGAAAAAATGAGAAGCCAAATCCGTGGTTTGAACCAAGCAGGCAGAAATATTCAAAACGGTGTTTCTTTTATTCAGGCAACTGAAGGATACCTACAGGAAACTACGGATATTATGCAGCGTATTAGGGAGCTCGCTGTACAAGCCGCTAACGGTATCTATTCTGCAGAAGACAGAATGCAACTTCAAGTTGAGATTTCTCAACTTGTAGATGAGGTTGACAGAATTGCCAGCCATGCACAATTCAATGGAATGAATATGCTGACCGGTAGATTTGCTAAGGACGGAGGTCCTGAGATAATGCAATTGCATGTAGGAGCAAACATGGATCAAAATGAAAGAATTTACATTGGAACCATGACAGCAACTGCACTCGGAATTATGGGACAATCACAAGGTGGCGAAGATGCTATGGTGTCTGTTTCGTCCGTTGAAAATGCGAATATGGCTTTAGGCTCTGTTGATAGTGCGCTTACTTTAATAAATAGTCAGCGAGCTGATCTTGGTGCCTATCAAAACAGATTCGAGATGGCTTACAACGGTGTTACAGTTGCGGCTGAAAACCTTCAAGCTGCAGAATCAAGAATCAGAGACACTGATATGGCTCATGCCGTTGTTGAATTCACTCGTGATCAGATTTTATCACAAACTTCAACAGCTATGTTGGCACAGGCTAATACTAAATCGCAGTCGGTTCTTAGGCTTCTTCAATAGAGATGAGGATCTTTTAGAGGAAAACTACTTTCTGAGCGGTATATCTGTGCAGGAAAATCTTAATTCTGAAAATAAATCAGAATAAACAAAGAGAAATCTGGATGTCTTCTCTTTGACTGTGGTTTTCCAAATGACTTGGAAGACAGAGTTGCGCCCTTTGTCTTCCTTTTTTTGAAAATATAGGGAAGTGAGGTGCTTTTTAAAAGTCAAATGAATTTTAAAAAACACTGCCAAAATGTATCATAAAAGCTGAGCTTGTTAATAGCTACGGCTCAAATGTTGTCAAGGAGGACAAATTTATTCAAGGAGGAACCGTTTTAATGGAAGTAACAGGTGTTAGTGCAATATCCAAAACACTTTCTCACGCCGGTAGAAGCCGGTTTACAGGTCAAAAGAGTATCCGTCTGCCGGGTCAGTCTAAGCAGGCAAAGTTAGTACTCAATAAAGCGTCCGTACAAGCCGAAGACCTAGATGAGATTCATAAAAAAATATCAGCGGCGATGCAAGAAATACAGAAACTTGGAGAAACTTTTAGTCGAAAGCTGAAATTTTCTGTGAACAAAGATATAAACAAGGTTGTTGTAAAGGTAATTGATGCAACTACTGACAAGGTTATAAGAGAAATTCCTGCAGAGGAAGTTCAAAAGCTGCAAACAAGAATGCGTGAAACATTTGGCTTATTGTTTGATGAAAAAGCTTAACCTGTAACAAAGGTCTTTAGTTTGTTTCTGCCACGGAGTATTAAATGTCTGATATGAGCATTCCGGGTATTTCCGGTAATTATGATAAATACATAGACTCTTTAATGAAGGTAGAGCGTATTCCGCGGGATAATGTTGCCAAAGACTTAGAAAAATTTGAGCTTCAAAAAAATTCATGGAGACAAATCAATCGACTATCTTCTGACTTACGAAAGGCATCTAATGATTTATACTCTTTTAATAATCCTTTTGCCGAAAAAATTGTAAGCTCTACAAATGAAAGAGCTGTTACAGCCACTGCAAAACGAGATGCAAAGGAGCAGTCTTTTAAAATTAAGGTAAATGCAATTGCAAACTCGGATAGTTTTTTAACATCGGAAATAGACAAGGACTTAAATATACCTGAAGGTAAATACACATTTCTTGTCGGAGAAAAAACCATATCGTTTAATTGGCGTGGAGGAAGGTACAGGGATTTCATCGAGCTTATAAACCGGCGAGGCAAAGATATTTTAAGAGTTACTGAGGTAAAGACAACATCTGAAACGACAAATTTACTGTTTAAATCTGAAATTTCCGGTGCAAAAAACAGGCTAAAATTTGCAGATGATGCTCTTAATTTTGCGTTGCAACATAATTTGATTAAAAAAAATGATACAGGCTCAGTATCAGTCGATAAAACAGCCGTAACAGCAAGACCGCAAAGCTCTGAAACCATCAACTTTTCAAAAACAGTAAAAGCTGCCGAAGGGAACATTATGGAAATAGAAGTTTCCGTAATGCAGCAAGATGATACCCAAGTAAATAATAACCACAGCGATACTTCGCAACCTGTCTTTGAAAGATTGGGAGCAATTTCATACAAAGGAATTACACTTACAAATGAGGAATCGGAAACAGGGGCTACAATGCCAATTGAAAATCAACCAAATATAGAAGCCCCACCCTCACCTACCGTGAAAAATATGAATGTACTTTCGCTAAAATCCGCAAGAGGAGTTTTAATACCTGCACCGCCTATAAGCAATTCTGACGGTAAACAGATTATTGAAATCAACTTAGCGGAATACGGTGATGTAAAAGGCTTGGTTATAAATAATGCAAATTCAGGAATGTCTGTTTCTATTGACAACATAAGAATTTACGATCCAAAAGCAAGCGGAGAATATGTTCCCGTAACACCCGTATCAATCGCACAGGATGCCGAAATTGAATTTGAAGGTATAAAAATAAAGCGAGAGACAAATAAAATAGACGACTTAATACCGGGAATTACATTAAACATACATGACCAAACCGATAAAAAAGAAAGCATTGATGTAAAGCCGGATACGGAGCTTGTAAAAAACACGATTATAGAATTTGTAGGTAAATATAACCGACTTCTTGCAGAGATAAATATTTTAACTCAAAACAAACCCGAAATAATTGAAGAGCTTACATATTTTACTCCCGAAGAAAAAGAAAATGCTCAAACCATACTTGGTCTTATGTTTGGCGATTCTACTTTGAATGGGCTTAAAAACAGACTTCGCTCACAAACTTCAGATGTATATAAAGCATCTGAATCTTCAACAATAATTATGCTGTCGAATATGGGAATTTCAACAAATGCCGGAACAGGCGGAGGAATTGAAACATCAAGGCTTAGAGGCTATTTGGAAATTGACGAAAAAAAATTAGACGAGGCAATAAAAAATAATCTTAATGAAGTTCGAAGCTTTTTTGGGTTTGACTCTAACGAAGACATACTTATTGATTCAGGATTAGCTTTTAACTTTTACACTCAAATCGGGCCTTATGTCGAGCGTGGAGGTATCTTTGGAACACGAATAGACAGCTTAGGAAGGAAAATCGCTTCAACAGAAAAGAAAATAGAAGACTACGATAAACGATTAGCAAAAAAAGAAGCAGAATTAAAATATAAATATGCAGAAATGGAAGGCACTCTAAAAGACCTTGAAGAGCAGTCAAATAAAATAAAGGGATTCGCAAAACCATCCGGAGATTAAAAGAAAGTGATAAAAATAGCTATAAACGGTGAAAAACTTGACTTCAAAATTGAAAACGAAAAGACAATAGGCGATGTAATGGGTGAAGTAGAAGAATTCTGCAACAGTCAAAACAATACGGTTTTTTCGATTTTCAGTAACGAACGGGAAATCAAGGGCGAAGAAATAGATAAGCTTTTCGCTCTTCCCGTAACTGAAGAATTATCAATTGAACTATTTACAAAATCCGGTGATGACATTAAAGAACAAGTCATGGAAATCGGCAAAGACTTAACCGACATATCAATGTCCCTTGAAGAAATACCCGTGAAAATGCAAACAGGCGATGACGCTTTTGCAATTTCAGTCATTGAAAAGTTTTCTCAAAAATTTGTACAGCTTTGTCGGTATCTATCGCTACATAAAATATCAGGCATATCCGTTGAAACAAAAATTGACGGTCAAGCAGTACAAGACTACCAAAAAGAAATCTCTGAACTCTTAACCGATATAACAACGGCTTTGGAAGAAAAAGATATTATATCTGTCGGCGATATTGCCGAATATGAACTTAGCCCCCTTGCAAAAAAACTGGGGAACGGACTGATTTCACTATAAAGTTGAGGTAATAAATGCTTATTTCTGAAATTAAAAACATTGAAAGATTAAACGATTTTGTATACTACCGTCAAAACTTCGCCGGTGTAGCGGTATACAATATTGCCGGTATGGAAAAAAATGCCAAAATTAAATTTACAATTGAAGAGTCTGCGGTTGGAGAAAAAAACATATCCGTAGTTCTTGTAGACAATATTGACTGGCCTGTACTGCAAGTTATGATGGAAATAAAAAACATCATAAAATCACTTATAAAAAGTAACGAATTACCACTGTTGGAAAACTGGGATCAAAAATAAGCATACAGATGAAAATAAACAAAGCCCAAACCAGAACAGCATCAACTGAATCTGAAATGATATGCATTGGAAAAAAAATCGGAAAAATACTGAAAGCAGGCGATGTTGTTACATTGGACGGAACACTCGGAGCCGGAAAAACATGTTTAACAAAAGGAATAGCTTTAGGACTTGACATAACAGAAACAATTACAAGCCCTACATTTACAATCATTTCAGAATACGATAAAGGAAGATTACATTTATATCACATTGATGTATACCGATTGGAATGTGCAAATGACTTTTGGGACATAGGCGGCGATGAAATGCTTTTTGGCACAGGAGTATGTATAATCGAGTGGGCAGAAAAAATTGAAGAAGCCATACCTGAAAAGGCAATCAAAATACACATCGAAATAAATAAAGACGGCTCGAGAAAACTCTCGATAACAAACGCACCCGAAAACTTAACCTGAAAACTAAAGGATAAAAAATGAACATTATTTCGATTGACACAATAACAAACCAAATCTCGATTACGGCAGAAGGCCCAAACGGAACATACACAAACGCTTTTTCGCCAAAAACTCGTCGCCACACAGAAAGCATTATTCCGATGATGAGCGACGCTGTAGAGCAAGCAGGATTTCAGGCAAACGAAACAGAAATTGTAATCTGTGCCGAAGGGCCGGGAACATTTACAGGACTTCGCTCGGCATACGCAACGGCAAAAGCAATAAACTTAAAAACAAACGCAAAACTAATTCCCGTTCCCACACTCGAATGTATGGCGCAAATGTTCAACAGCCAAGATAATGCCTGGTGCGACAACTTACTCACTTTAATAGATGCAAAACGAAACCGCTTTTACGGACAACTCTTTAACAAAAAAATCGCCAAAACAGACACCCTAGACGAGCCAATAGAAACTTTTTTAAAATTATGCGATTTAAATAAACCCTGCATTTTTTTGGGCAGAGGAATTATGCAAATACAAGAGCGCGTCAAACACGAATTCAATGCCCCCGTAATTTTCATCGAAGAAAAAAGCGTATTCTCACTCAGTATGCTCAACTTTTTTCACCAAAACAAAGAGCAACTTTTAACAAAAACCGTCAACGATTACTGCGCACCGGTTTACATTAGAAAAAGCGATGCAGAAAAACCACAAAAATAATTTAAAGCGAATTTTTACATTGCGAGTTTTAAATTCACCGCTTAAATTTTAAGTTTTAATTCACGCAATGTAAAAAACGGGCTATCCGTTCTTAATTTTAATCCCTCTTCTTTTTAAAATAAATATCGTTTTCCGTTACACTTACAACCGATATTACTTGCATTAACAATCGGCATTAAAATTCCACTTCTATCCCTTTCGCAGTTTTAAAAGTCGCAAGTTTGCAAAATTACAGACGAAATTAAAAACAATAATTTTAATCTTACAAAAATAAACACATCATAAAATACACTGAATGAAAATATTTCAAACAGGGTAAACAATTTGTCTAATCGTTTAAAAGCTCCTCACGCCACTTTGCCAAATTGTCAAGCTCGTCTTCGGGCAGTTTTGGAAACTCAGGATTAAGGTCTTTAAATTTTTCAACAAGAATTTCTGAAACCAAATATCGTGAAAACCATTTTTGGTCAGCAGGAATTATATACCATGGAGATTTTTCCGTTGAAGTTTTTTGTAAAACTTTTTCGTACGCATCTTGGTAATCATTCCAATACTTTCTCTCGTGTATATCCGCACTAGAAAACTTCCAGTTTTTTTCAGGCTCATCAATTCTTGAAAGAAGCCTTTCCCTCTGCTCATCTTTTGAAAGATGCAAGAAAAATTTAACAATATGAATACCGTTTTCATGCAGGTAACTTTCGTAATTGCGAATTTGTTCGTAACGGTCATTCCATATACCGTCATGCTTCATCGAATCGGGAAGTTTTTGGTTTTTAACCAAATCATGTACTCTCGCAATAATTACATCTTCATAATGCGAGCGATTAAAAACCGTAACACAGCCTCGAGAGGGTGCATGTTTATGAATGCGCCAAAGATAATCATGAGACATTTCAACACCGGACGGAGCTTTAAAAGATGCAACATACATACCTTGCGGATTTAAAGAAGTCATAACATGTTTAATCACGCCGTCTTTTCCGGCAGTATCCATAGCCTGAAAAACAACAATTAAACCTTTTTTCCCTTCCGCATACAATTTGCTTTGATAGTCTGTCATCTTTTTTAAATTTTCAGGCATAAGTATAGATTTAACTTCACCTTTATTCAAATCTTCTTCACACCGTGTCGAAAAATATTTTAACTTAATATCATCACCGGCAAAATATTTTTTTATTTTCATTTTACATAATTCCTATACTGATTAACTTTTTAAAAGTCGCAAGACTTTTAAAAAGTTAATTTATTTATTTATTTTAGTTTATACCTTATGGTCGAAAACTCTTTACCTTCTCGAACAAATTTAAACCAAACTTCACCTTTTGCTTTTGCAAGCTCAGCGTAAAACTCTCTTAAATTTGACACAGACTTATCGTTTACGGAAACAACTACATCGGCATTTTTAAGCCCCATTAACACAGCCGGTGTTTTTGTTTGAATATTGGTAACCAAAACACCATTAAGTTTTTTATCGAGTTTTAATTGTTCTCGAATTTTAGGTGTTATTGTATAAGCAACAAATCCCGGCCATAATTTTGCATAATCCGAAACAATATTTTCTTCTCTGGATTCTATTTTTACTTCAATTTCTTTTTTCTGTCCGTTGCGTATCACTTTAAAACTTGCTTTTTCGCCAATAGTCAAATCTCCGACATTACGAACCAACTCATCATAAGATTCAACAGGTTTTCCGTTGAGCTCGATTATAAAATCGCCCGCTTGCATTCCGCCTTTAATCGCAGGGGAATCCAAAAAAATCTGAGCAACCAAAGTGCCTTTTTGGTCTTTAAGCCCAAGGCTCTGTACATCTTCCGGCGTTATAGGAGTCAGCTGAACACCCAACCAGCCGTACTTAACCTCACCGTATTCAATAAAGTCGTCTACCGCACGCTTTACATTGTTTATGGGAATGGAAAAACCCAAACCTTGCGAGCCGCCGCTTGAAGAAGCTATCCAGTTGTTTATACCGATAACTTCGCCGTAAATATTTACAAGCGGGCCTCCTGAGTTACCTTGATTGATAGCAGCATCGGTTTGAAAAAAATCATTTATGTTATTTTCATTAGGGCCTCCCGAGCGACCTAAGGCACTTATCATTCCGCTTGTAATAGAAGAAACATACCCCATCGGAGAGCCTACTGCAAAAACAGGATCGCCGACTTGAACCGTATTTGAGTCGCCCATTTTGGCAACCTGTAAATCCTTATTTGATTCGAAACTGACCAACGCTATATCTTTTCGCTTATCTGTACCTACAAGCTCGCCTTTAATTTTTTCGCCGGTATTAAGGATAATCGTTATATCGCTTGCATTTCCCGTTACATGCTGATTAGTTAAAACATAATATTTTTTTCCGCTTTGTTTTACGATAAAACCCGAGCCCAGTCCTTCCTGCTTATATTCCCGTTTATTCCCCTCAGGTGAGTCCGGCTGATTAAAAAAGAACCATGGAAAGTTTTGTCCGCCATTATCGACTACCCTCGTTTCAATTACATCAACGGTAACAACTGACGGCAAAATATACGCCGCTAACTCACGATTTGCTTTTTGCAGTTTTTCCAAAAAACCAATTGAATCACCGCTGATTTTGCCGTCCACTCCCGTATCCGCATAGGCAGTTAAAGTGTTTGCACTTCCGGGGTCGCTTGAGCATCTTGCGGCAAGCAAAATAAAACAGGTTAAACAAACAGATATAACAGCCGCAAAAGCAGTAATTTTACTTTTCGATTTTTGCATATCCTTCTCCTTGTCGAAAATTATATCAAAAATGAGGCATCTGTGCAACTCAAATTTATATATTTAAAAAATAAAACAATAATCAAAGTTACAACCTTTAGCCTTAAACTGCAACAGAGTTTAAAGCAGTTTAAAAAAACTGCAACAGGATTTAAAGCAGTATTCCGGCCTGAAAGGAAATGGGTTTAACCTGATTTTGAAAGTGCCGATATCCTTTCGCTCGATTAAAAAGCACAAATAAGGCGGTTGACCGGAGGGAAAACGCCTTTTAATACAATTTAAGAAAAGAGCGAAAGATACAAGGCACTTGAGGGTTGGAAGCATGAAATGTTGCAATTTTCTCTATCATTTTCTTGATTAGAACCTCTGCAACATTTCATTGCTTCAAATTTATTTTTATAAACTCATTTTTGTTATTGTAAAGTATTTTAAAATATGATAGTATGCGGTATGAAAATTACAAAAAATACTACAGTAGAATTTGAGTATGTACTCAAAGATGAGAATGGGATCGTTTTGGACTCCACAGATGATGGAAGTGCAAATTATGTTCACGGATACGGTATAATTCTTCCGGGTCTTGAAGCGAAGTTTGAAGGCATGGAAGAGGGGGCGGAATTTCAATTGACTCTTCCGCCTGAGGAAGGTTACGGCGAAGCTTCGGAGGCAATGATTTTTGAAGTTGAGCGCTCGCTTTTTCCCGAAGATGTTAAGATTGAAATCGGTATGCAGTTTGAGTCAGGTGACAGTGGGCATCTGGTGCGTATTAAAGAAATTAAAGAAGATAAGGTTATCGTAGATGCCAATCACCCTATGGCAGGGAAAACTTTAAATTTTGATGTTAAGGTTTTGGGTGTCAGAAAAAGTACCGAAGAAGAGATAAACAATATTCTCAGTATGATTGCTCATTCTTCTTGCGATTGCGGTTGCTCTTCGGATAGCTGTGGATCTTCTTGCTCGGGGTGCGGTCCTTCTTGCTGAGATTAAAAAAAAACAATGCAAACCTGCTTTCATTTTTTGCGGGTTTGTGTTTTTTCCTTTCCGCAATTGAACTTTTAGTTCCGAAGCCTTTGCCTTTTTTCAGACTGGGGCTTGCGAATTTGGCTGTTATTTTAGCAACCAATATTCTGCCCCTTGCTTTGTTTTTGCTTTTGCTTATAATAAAGGTTCTGGGGCAGGGTTTAATTTCGGGAACGCTTTTTTCTTACGTTTTTTTCTTTTCGTTGGCGGGGACTTTTTCGTCCGGTTTGGTAATGTATGCTCTTAAGTTTGTGCCAAAAAAAACGATTTCATATATCGGTATAAGCTGTGCAGGTGCCGCTTTTTCCGGTGTGGTGCAATTATTTCTTTCGTATGTTTTTATTTTTGGTGAATCAACTTTTTATTTTGCACCTTTGTTTTTATTGTTGGGTTTGATTACTTCGTTTTTTTTAGGTGTGTTTGTAAATGCCTTTGTGTTAAAATCAAGTTGGTATAAAGCAGTGGTTGAAAACAAGTTTAACTTTTCTTTTGGTTCTTCTTGTAACTCTTCCATATTAAAATCATTAAATGTTCATAAAAAAGATATATCAAACGAAACAAATGGATTGAGGAAATTGCAAAAGCCGGATGAGTTTTGCAATTTTACAACCGGCTCAGATACTTGCAAAAGTAACCGACTTTTGCAAGCAGCTCGATTATATCGCTCCGCTCGGTTTAGAATTTTTGTTGGAACATTTTTGTTGGCCGGTCTATTTTTGATAAACAACCTTGAAGTTAAAGCTCTTCTTTTTTCTGCAACTTTAATTTTATGCTTGAGTGAAAAGATTAAATTAAGAGTGTTAAATATTTTGATGTTTGCCTTTTTTATAGTTTTGTTCAATTTGTTTAATCCGAGCGGTAAAGTACTTTTTGAATTTATCGGGTTTGATATAACATCAGTTGCATTAAACACCGGCATTGAAAAATTTTTAATTTTTGAAACATTATTGTTTATATCAAAATGGGTACTGAATTGCAAGATGTCTTTAAGCGGTAATTTGGGAAATTTAATTTCCAATGCACTTTTTATTTTTAAGGTCTTTTCAGATTCAAAAAGTAAAATAGATAAAAAAAATATAATTTTAAGTCTCGATAAAATACTTATTAAGAATACTTGTATGGAAATTAAATCAAGATGATCAATACTATTATGTCAGTAAAACCGGTTGCAAGTAAGTCAATGCAAAAAATAAAAAAGTCTCTTTTTTATTTTTTATTTGTTTGTTTTATTTCGGTTACATTTGTTTCATGTAAGCCAAAACAGCAAAGTGAATTTGTGCTTGGTACATTCTGTTTAATCAAAGTCGAATATCACAAAAATGCTGAAGCTGCTTTAAAAAAAGCTTTTGAGCGTCTTTATGAAATTGACGGTATTTTCAATGCCAATACGGATACTTCAGAGCTTGCCGATATAAATAAAACCGCATTCAAAAAACCGGTTAAAGTGTCAGATGAGCTTTACAGTGTTTTAAGTACAGCCTGTGAATTTGCCCAAAAAACCAATTCCGCATTTAATCCTGCAATGGGTAAGATTATAAAGCTGTGGAACATAGGTTTCGATAATGCGAGCGTACCTGATGATTTTCAAATTAAAGAGAACCTTAAATATGCTGTTTACCAAAACATTGAATTAAAACACGGTTATGTGTTTTTAAAAGATGAGCGGACAAAAATAGATTTAGGTGCAATTGTAAAAGGGTTTGCGGCAGATGAAGTGGCTAAAATTTTAAGAGAAGAAGGAATTAAAAATGCTATTATAAATTTGGGCGGCAATGTTTATGCTATAGGTAATAAAAAAACAAGCGGCTCAAAAAAAACAAAATGGAAAATAGGAATACGCTCGCCATTTAAAAAAAATGCAGATTTGGCTTTTGTGCTTACACTTGAAAATCAGACGGTTGTTACCTCAGGAACTTATGAGCGGTTTTTTGAAAGTAACGGAAAAAAGTATCATCACATTTTGGACAGTCAAACAGGTTATCCTGTAGAAAATAATTTGGTTTCGGTAACAATTATTTCGGATAAATCAATAATCGCCGATGCACTTTCAACTTCGTGTTTTGCATTGGGATACGAAAAAAGTTTGGACTTACTTAAAGGCTTTTCAAATACTGAAGCTGTTTTTATTTTCAAAGACGGCTCGTATAAAATCACAGATGAAAAACTTCAAATTAAAATAGAATCAAAAGAGAATTAGCATTTCGTGCTTTTGGCTATTCTCCGGTTTTAATGCAATTTAGTTTTTACCCAATGTTTTATTATTATATTTAAATTATCTACTTTAAATCCAAGTTGCTCCACTTCCTGCTTTGCATTTGACTCTTGCCAATTTTGATACGGGTTATCATAGTTTCGCTCCAAAAACACATAGATTATGTTTTCGGCCATATTCTGCTCAGATTTAAACATGGAGGGTTTATGTCCCGAAGAATGTTCCAAAATATATCTTATGGAATGTCTGATACTTTTGAAAAAAACATCTTTATATGCAACATAGGTTTTTCCGGTTGCTCTTTTTATCATCTGCTCAATGGAGCGTGTTTTTCTTGTGTCTATATAGCCTGTTTTTTGAGGAATAAAAATATTTGGTTTTTTAACAGTTGGGCTTTTTGGGGCTCCTCTTTTTGAAGCCGATTTTTTTGAAGCAGTAAGCCGTTTACGCTTTTCTAAAGTTGCAAGCCTTTTCTTTTCTTGAATCTTTTTGGCAAACTTTTTTTCTTCTGCATTTTTTTCAGACTGTTTGTTTTGCAAAGCCCGTTGTGCTTGTTTTGCCAGATTTTTTTTACGCAATTCTTCCTGCTTTGCTTTTTCTTTTGCTTTTCTTTTTATTTCCCTGTCTTTGGCTTTTTCTGCAAGCCTTGCTTCAACTGCAAGTTTTCTTGCTTTTTCTTCTTTTTCTCTTTGAATTTTTACAAGATTTCTTGCCTCAAGTTTCTTTTTCTGTATCTGCTCTTTTTGTGTTTGCTTTTGTAACGAAGGCTTCTTAGGCGATAAAGATTTTGGTTTTGGTAATTCGGATTGTGAAGAGGATTTTTTTAATGCACCCCGCTTTTGCGATTCCAAAAAGGCTCTTTGTTGGTCTGCATATTTTTTTGCGTTAGACGACATTGTTTTGGATGCGGTTTTTCGCCATTGTGCTTCTTCCCGTTTTAGCTGAGCATATTTTTCTTGAGATTTTTTCTTTTCGTCCATAGAAATTTTAGAAAGTTTTTCGGCATTAGTCGAAAAATCTTTCTTGGAAGCTACAGACTTTGTAGAAGATGTCTTACTTGCCGGTTTTGTTTTAGCAGACGATACCGCAGCCTTTGGGTTTTGACGCTTGGAAGTATCTGTAATCAAAAGCGGAGGTGCTTTTACTATAAGACGTTTTCGCTCAGGGAGTAATGACAAGCCTGTTTTATCCGGAGCTGTAAGCAAGCTCTGTTTTACTTTCAGCCAATTTTGATGCAGATATACATCTCCGCTTATGCTGTAATAATAACCTGAAACAACATTGGATAAAACCGAATGCAAAATTTCATCATCTTGCCAATTTCTGACTCTTGCAGTTTTTATAGTCATAAAAATACTGTAATGCTCTGTTTTATACTTTCGACTATACATTAAAACCAAATTTTCAAACACACCGTCAAATACATGGTGCCAATATTTAATAAGATAGCCTATAACTTTATCTTCAACCCTCTGAATTCCCGAAGGCAACAAAATTGCGTCTTTTTGATCTTTTGTAAAATTTATTTTTGAAAAGTCAAAAACAGGTTTAGGCGCAAACTTTTGCCTTTCTCTTTCCAAGCGTTTATTCTCGGCTTGCTCAGTACGAAAAGCCCTCACTGAAGACAGGCTGTCGGTTACATACAGGCGAATAAGCTCAGCGGCTTCACGCATTTCTTTTACCCTAAAGCCGATAATATTTGCAAGACGGGCGTATTTTTCTGTTTGTCCGATAGCAACAAAGCGATCTTTCGACATAGATGAAACTAAACTCTCGCAGGCTTGAATAATCCCAAAAACATCGTTTTTTTCAAGCGGGATTGTTTTGTCTGTTATATATTCTATTACACGCTTAAACTGCTCTATTGTTTTCATTGCCAGATTCGACAGATTCTCCGTCAACAAAATACCGAAACGGGAATCTTTTGACCTGTAGAAAGATAGAAGCTGCACCCTCATTTCATCATCAGGGTATTTTTTTCTGAGGCGTGAATTATACAAAGCGATAGCATCAGACATTCGCCCCAATTTTCTAAGTTCAAAATATCTTTCTATATCAAAGTCTTCAGTCAAACTTAATTGCGGATAAACTTCTTTTAATACTTGCTCTTCAATTTCTGAAATTATTTTCATAATATTATCCAATTACCAATCCAGTTCAAAGATTATATCATAATATTTAAAATTTTTCCAGCCTTTTAAAAAAAAAATCAAAAAGGAGGGGGAGGCTCCCCCTAGCTCCGAAAAAAAGCCTTTTTTTTTAATTTGATTATGTCAAATCTTCTTTTTCTGTCAGATTTGACTTTTGCATTAAATTAACAAGGCTTTTGTTTCTCCGCTACCCCCCAAAGTAAACTGAGCGCTCCACATAAAAAGGCGGGATAAAAAATCAGCGAAAAACACCGGATGCAAACTTAAGTTATTCTTTTGAGTTTTATGTCGCACGATAATTTACGATGGGGGGGAGCGTAAAAACAAATGTATCGCTTAAATTTTATCTTTAGTTGCGCTTGACGAGAGGAAAACGCAACAGGAAAAAAACAATATAGATACATTTTTTTGAAGCGAGGGGGATACCCCCCTCATAAAAATTTAATTGCTTTTTTTTAAAAAAGATGACTTTAGGTTTGTTGAAAAAAATAATAAAAAAAGATATAATTCAGTCAATTTTAAGGAGGAAAAATGGCTGACGAATTTTCATACGAAATTATTAAAAATCACGGTGTACTTTCAACCTCAAAAAGCGGTTGGGCACTTGAGCTAAACTCTGTTTCATGGAACGGAAGAGAGGCGAAATTTGATATTAGAAGCTGGGCACCCGATCACAAAAAAATGGGAAAAGGGATTACATTGACAAAAGAAGAAATCTTAAAACTAAAAGATTTACTTAATTCACTGAACTAGATTAATTCAATAGAGTAAAAATGAAAAGTTAGAAGCGTATAAATTTATGCGAAACCATCAGCTCATGGTTTTGTTTTCTTTTTATTGGTAGAGATTAAAACCTCTGCGGCAAAATTTATAAATCCGGCTTTTTGCTTACCGGTACATTAGGAGACTTTATGAAAAAGATACTTGCTGTTTTAGGACTTGCCGTCATCACACCGGCAGTAAATGCAGATGAGCCTGTAATGCCACTGAAGAAGGTTACACTATTTTCTTCGGGCGTGGCTTATTATGAGCATAATGGAAATGTAGACAATTCAAAAACATTTGACTTTTCGTTTTCGCCGGCACAGATAAACGATGTGTTAAAGTCAATTGCCGTTCACGATGCGGGGGCAGATGAAATTTTGCTTAAGTACGATTCAAGCGATACACTTGAAAAAACTTTGCAAAGTTTGAGTGTTGACTTGTCGGAAAAACCAACCATTGTCGATATACTGAAAGCACAAGTGGGCTCAGAAATTACTGCCAACACATCCGAAGAAATCACAGGCAGGATTTTAAGCGTAGATACAATATCAGATAAAGATACCGGCAAATCCGTTTTATCATTGATGACTGAAGGCGGAATTACTTTAATAGACATAAGCAGTATGAAAAATTTTGCATTTACGGACAGCAAAAAAAATGCAGACCTAAAGCGGGCTTTAAACTTAATATTAAATCTTTCAGGCGAAAAACAAAAAAAACTCAAATTAGAGCTAAATGGCAAAAAAAGTCGTCCCGTAAAAATATCATACGTTATGGAAGCACCGGTCTGGAAAATGAGCTATAGACTTGATATGGGTAACAAAGAAGCTATTTTTCAGGCATGGGCTATTATAGATAATTCAACAAACTTCGACTGGAATAATATTGAATTAAATCTTGTAACAGGCAGGCCTGTTTCTTTTAGACAGAACCTGTTTGAACCTTATTACGCATACAGACCGGAGTTACCTCTTTCGATAGAAGGGGCTGCAGAGCTTGAAATGTACGACTCCTCTGTTGGGGAGCCGGAATATGAAGAGCTTTATGAAGATGCGGCACCCGCGATGAAAATGGCACCAAGTAGAGGAAACGATTTCGCAAATGCCTCAAAAGCATTTTCGGCAAAATCAAGTACGGTCGCAGGAGAGCGTTTTATTTTTACACCGGCAAAACCTGTTACGCTTGAAAGACAAAAAAGCATGATGCTTCCTCTTAAGGTTTTGGTTATGCCTGCGAAAAAGTTGTCTGTATTTTCCAACATACCGTACGGCCAATTCGTAAATCCAAAACTCTGCATAGAGCTGACAAATGAGTCAGGATTTAATCTTCCGGCAGGGCCTATTACCATTTCAGACAACGGGTATGCCGGCGATTCACTTATTAAGTTTTTGCCCAAGAATGAAAAAAGACTTATTTCCTACGGAGATGACCTTTTAATGCAAGCAAGCAGTATACGAAAAAACACCAACTCTATTAAAAATGTGAAAATAAATAACGGAGTAATGACCTTAGAAAAATCACATATTTATGAAACGGTATATACGATAAAAAATCAAGGTGAAAAAACAAAAAAAATTGTAATCGAGCATAATTTTAATCACAATGCAAAACTTTTTCAAACACCTGAACCAACGGAAAAAACACCAAATCTTTATCGCTTTACAATGGATATACCTGCAGGTAAAACAATTACCTACCCTGTTAAAGAAAATCAAATAATATCGTCCGTTACATATCTGACAAATTTTAATAATAGCCAACTTATCGGATACAGCACAAATTCAGAAATGCCAACTCGTGCCAAAAATGTATTCAAAAATATCATTGCCGAAAAGAAAAAAGTAAATGATGCTCAAGAGCGCTTAAAACACTTAATTTCAAGCAAACAAGAACTTGAAAATGAACAAGAGCGAACCCGTAAAAATATGGAAGCATTGGGAAGTACGCGTAATTCAGAATCTTTCTACGAAAAGCTGCTGACCATAGAAGAAAAAATATCCAAGATGAACGATGAAATATCCGAAGCCGAAGAATACTATAAAAAGCAACAGGAGAACTACAGCACTTTCTTACAAAAAGTAAAGCTGTAATAATATCTCGACAGGCTCGATACACCGTATCTCGGCAAGCGGGTGCTGAGCCTGTCGAAGCACTATAACCGCTTGCCGAAGTAATGTTTCACTTATGATAAATTCTCAAAAATAAATATATTTAATTTTCAAAAGACAGTTGACATTTATTGCTAAAAATAGTATACTAGCAACATAGAGTACGGAGGTGATATACAAGTAACTATGAAAAAAATATCTATAATAGTATATTTTATTATTTTATTTAGTATCTGCAACATAAGTATTTTTGCGGAAGATTTAGAGTACAAAAACATTCTTAAATTCAGGTTAAAAAATGACGAGCTTTTTTCTACTTTAAAAAATGATTTGAAAATTGCAGAAAACAATGTTAAAAAAACAAAGTTAAATTCGTATTTTTCAATTGACTTAACAACCGGAAAAATTACGATGCTACTTGAACCGGATAAAACAAAATCGCAATTTTCAATGAAACCGGGTGCATCGCTTTCGGTGCCTATCGCCAACAATTTGGGTGTAAAAGCATCATTTCCCTATAAATCGTTAAATGCCGGTGATATTATAAATACAGAAAAAAAATTTAGTATGTTTTTTGATATTTACAGTCAAACAAGGAACAGTATCAAATTACAAATAAGTCAATCAGAAAGAATTTTACAAACAGCAGATAAGCGCTATCAATTAAGAAAACAACTGATTGAAAAAAAACTTCTTACAGAAATTAAAAAACTCTTTGGCGAATATTCAGCTTTGCTTACAAAAGAAATGGCAGTTACCCGAGCCAATTTAAACTACAAGAAGACTCAGGCACAAGGATACGGTGAGCAATCAATAAAAATGCGAACAGCAAAAATGTCATTGATGCAAAGTGAGCGGGAATTAAAACAAGCAGAATATTCGTTCAATGTTTTAGCAAAAGCTTTTTTAGACTCCTGCGGGATTAAAGACAAACCTGCAGATTTAAATAATAAAATTTTAGAGCTTGCCAAAACAATTCCGCAAAGAGAATTGATTTCGACAGAAGGTTTAACCGAAAGCAACTATGTCATGTTAATCAATGCAGAAAAAGATTTTCAAAATGAGCTGATAAAAAATAAAATAAATCTGAACACTTTTTCTGCAAAAGTGGATACAACATTTTCGCTTACAAAAACCGAAAACAAAAAAAAGAAATCTTCAAATTCCGAATCTAAAAATATTACAAGCGGAGTGTCTATGTCATTTCCGGGTTGTACGCTGTATACAGGTATCAATGTTCCAATTAAAAACAACAAGAAGCCGAAATTGGAATTGAGTTTTTCTCTTAACCCGTTAAAAATTTATGATTATGTTTTAATGAAAAAAAACACAAAACTTAGTGAAGCAAATGCTTTAATCGAATTAAACAGTAAAAAACACAATTTTGAAAACGAATTTAAAACATTCGTTATTGAAAAAGAAAAAATTGAATGGGAGAAAAGAGAATACAATGAAGAAGTAGAGCTGTATCGTAAAAACGCCATAGACCATGTAAATTGGTTTAAGCAAGGTGTAATCAGCAAATGGGAAAATTCACAAGCTGACTTAGAATACAAGCAAGCAGTTTTACGAGCCGCCAATGCCAATATTGATGCCGGAATATTCAATGTCAATATTAAAGAAGCATTCAATATAAATGAAAGTGCAAATCAAACACAAAACTCACAAACAAAGGAGAAAAAATAAAATGCAGCGAAAGAAAAAAAAGCGAACAGGATTATGGATATTTTTAGGGATTATAGCTGTTTTAATCATACTGACTTTTATTACTTCAAGAAAGAAAAAAACAACAGAAGGTTTTGTTGCCACATCGGTTGTTAAAAAAGAAGTTATAAAAAATCAAATTCAAATTTCAGGACATATTGAAGCGGCACAGGAACAATTACTCCAATCGCCCGGAGAAGGAATTGTAAAAACCGTTAATGTAAAAGAAGGCGATACCGTAAAAAAAGGGGATTTACTTTTTTCACTTGACTCTGCCCAGCAAGAAATTCAAGTTGCAAGGCAAGAGCTTTCAATTTTGCAGGAAAAAATAAACGGAAGCTCAAAACGATTAAACCTGATGATAAGAGAGTTAAATCTACTAAAAAAACAGTTACGCGACAGAAGCGTATACGCAAAATTTGACGGAATAGTTGCAATGTTTTCATTAACAGAGGGAGAGTATGCGATACCGAAAACCGAATTTGGAACTGTAATCGACAGAAGTTTCTTAAAATCAACCGTAAATGTTTCTGAAATAGATGCTTATAAACTGAAAGTAGGACAAAAAGTTTTACTTGAATTTACTGCATTGCCAAATGTAGAAATAGAAGGAAAAATTACTGCATATCCTTCAATTGCAAAAGTTACACAAGGTAAAGGAAACACTGTTGTTGAAGCCAAACTGATGATAGAAAACCCTCGACCTGAGATTCTTCCGGGCTATTCATTTAACGGAAAAATTATTGTAGGCGAAGATGAAATTGTCCTACTTGCAGAGCAAAACTCTATTTTTTACGATAAGGGCAAGCCATACGTAAAAAAAATGCTGGAAGATAAAACTACTGAAAGAATTGATATTGAAGTAGAGCCTTATATTCAAGGCTTTGTAAAAATAATTTCGGGGGATATAAAAGAGAAAGACATTCTAAAACAAAACACTTCGGATATGGGTGGTTTCTAATGACAAATACCATTATCAGTTTGAAAAATGTTGTCAAAACTTTTGTGATGGGTGAAGTGGCTGTTCATGCGCTTGCCGGAGTTTCATTTGACATATATGAGTCAGAGTTTGTTTCAATCATGGGGCAATCGGGCTCGGGAAAATCTACCTGTATGAATATGATAGGCTGTCTTGACAGACCGACATCAGGAGAGATTTATGTCAATGGTATACAAACAGGAACAATGTCAGAAAAAGATTTGGCATATTTGCGAAATAAAACAGTCGGGTTTGTATTTCAGCAATATTATCTTTTGCCGGGTCTGACAGTTCTCGAAAATGTAATGCTTCCATTGAGGTATCAAGGATGTGCAATTTCAGAAAGAAAAGAAAAAGCAAAAGAAGTATTAAGCAATGTCGGACTGTCAGACAGGTTAAAACATAAACCAAGCGAATTATCAGGCGGGCAAAAGCAAAGAGTTGCAATTGCCAGAGCCTTAGTAACCAAACCAAAAATCATCTTAGCAGATGAGCCTACAGGTGCATTGGATTCAGAAACAGGTCATTCGGTGCTTGACCTTTTTTTGAAAATCAACAGTAAGGGAACAGCTGTGATTGTTGTAACCCACGATGAACAAATAGGCTCCCTGGCACCGAGAAAAATTAAGCTAAAAGACGGTTTGGTTATAGAAGACAGCTTTAAAAAAACAGAGAGGTAATAATACATTATGATAGAAGATTTTTGGAATGCCCTACAGAATTTTAGAACAAACAAAATGCGCACAATACTTTCTTTACTCGGTATTATTATAGGTGTTACATCAGTTGTTATAATTACAACACTGGGACATTCTTTGGAAGAAAGCATAGCAGGCGAATTCACTGAATACAATATGAATCTTTTAAAAGTAAGAACTCAAGCAAATTTGGAATCACTGAATAATGGAGTCCATGAACCATTAGTTAAGTTTGATGATGAATTTAGAAATAATCTTTTAAAACGAGTACCTAAAATTAAAAATGTATTTTTAGTCTCAAGCATGTATAAAGACATTTCACGAAGACGCGTAAATATTGGAAGCAAGAATATTGAACCTGCTCCGCCTAATCGACTTAAAGACTTGAAAGTAGAAATAGATTATGGCCGGTTTTTCAATACATCAGACCACCTAAATGCCGCATATAAAGTAATTATCGGCAGTAAAGTCGCATTGGAATTATTTCCTGAAGGTAATGCAGTAGGTAAAAAAATTTCAGTAAAACGAAGAGTCGGTAGAAATTATGAAAACATAATGTTTGAAGTAGTCGGTGTTTTAACAGAAGGGGAAAAATGGTTTGTAAGAACTTTAGACACACTTTATATTCCTGCCAGCACATATAAAAAGCTAAAAGGAGGACGGGGTGAAGATTGTTGGGACATTGAAGTAATAGCTTATAATCCCAACGATATAGAATTCATCAAAAATGAAATAAAAAAAATCGCTAAAGAAGCCGCTCCGCCCAGCAATTACAGAGCTGTATACATTTCCTCGGCAAAAAGTCAATTAGACCAAATGCACAAAGTACTTGGGATGGTGCAGGTTGTCATAGTGGCAATTGCAAGTATTTCTCTATTAGTCGGTGGTATAGGAATTATGAACATAATGCTTGTAACGGTTACGGAGCGTAAAAAAGAAATAGGAATTAGAAAAGCACTCGGGGCAACAAACAGAGCCATTCAAATGCAGTTTTTAGTTGAATCGGCAACACTGACATTGACAGGCGGTGTAATTGGTGTTACTTTTGGAATCTTAATCAGTAGGTTGCTTTTTAGCGGAATTGTACCGTTTCCCGATGAGCTGAAATTTCACTTTAACCCCACAGGAACAATTATAGCATTTACCGTAAGCGTTTTTATCGGAGTTTTCTTTGGCTTACATCCGGCAATAAAAGCATCAAAGCTTGATCCTGTTGTTGCCCTTAGTGAATAAACCCGATAACACGAACAGCATCGAAAAACAATCTGTATTCCTAAAATGACAGTTTATTTTAATATAAGTTACAAAACACCTTTGAGTTTTAAACTTCCGGTAAAGCAGAAAACCGGCGTAAATAGCAATAAAATAGCGTTTTCCGGGCGGGCGAAGTCTACACTTTTTGTTGCTCGTTTAATTAAGAAAAGGCAGTCGCCGGCAGAAGAATGCCGTTTGTGTTAAAAAGAAAAAACAAAAAGGTTATGCGAGCCCGCGGGGTGAGAAATAAAAATATAAGAATTTAGAAAAGCTCACCTTTTAGATTTTTAATGCCCAGATGTTTATACGCCTTTTCTGTAACAATTCGACCGCGAGAAGTGCGTTGGAGCAGTCCTTTTTGAATGAGGTAAGGCTCGTAGTAATCTTCAAGAGTGTCCTGTGTTTCGCCAATTGAAATTGCAAGAGTTTCTGCCCCGACAGGCCCGCCTGAATAGTTTTCGACAATCGATTTTAGGATTTGTCTGTCGTATTCTTCAAGACCGAGCTCGTCTACTTTTAGCCGTTCAAGTCCGTATTTAACCGTTTCTGCCGTAATTGACGGCTCGCCTGCAACTTGGGCAAAGTCACGAATACGGCGAAGTAAACGGTTTGCAATTCGCGGCGTACCTCTGGAGCATGAGGCTAGCAATGATGCGGCATCTTCCGTGATTTCGGCATTCAATATGCTTGCGGAGCGTTTTATGATGTACGAGAGGTCTCTATCCGTGTAAAAATTCAATTGCAAGATTATCCCAAATCTGGTCGCAAGCGGTGTTGAAACCACGCCTGCTCGAGTAGTCGCCCCAACCAGGGTAAAAGGAGGTACGGGAATTCTGACAGTTCTGGCTGAAGGCCCCTGCCCTATTACCCAGTCAAGCTCATAATCTTCCATGGCTATATAAAGCATTTCTTGAATTGCAGGTTTTAGACGGTGTATTTCGTCAATAAAAAACACACTTTTTTCGGTAAGGGTTGTTAAAATTCCGACCAAGTCTTTCGGCTTTTCCAATGCCGGTGCCGATGTTGCTTTTAATTCAACACCAAGCTCGTTAGCAGTAATTTGTGCAAGAGTTGTTTTACCCAAACCGGGCGGACCAATCAAAAAAACATGGTCAAGACTTTCGCCACGAGTTTTTGAGGCTCTGATATAAATATCCAGATTTGCTTTGTTGTCATCTTGCCCCAGAAAGTCTTTCAAACGCTGAGGCCTTAACGGCTTATCATTCTCATCGCCTTGTATTCGCTGTGGATTAACCGGACTTTCCGAAGCAACAGTTTTTTTTGTCAATTTTTAATTATCGGAATCAGAGTCGGAATCTTTGTCATCAGTAGAATCAGATGCATCTTCAATAATAGCACCGTTATTTTCCGATGAATCTGAATCGGTTCCGCTGTCTGCGTCTTTCCACCACTCTTTCGAGTTTTCAATCTGTTGGTCTTGAATATCACTCTCAAAATCAGCATCTTTTGAGCGAGTTGACAACCCCAACAGTATGGTAAGGGCAAAAAATACAATAACCCCTATCTGTGTTATTTTTGTTAAAATATTGGAAGATCTTGCACCAAAAGCAGAATTTGAACTTCCCGCAAATAAACCGCCTATGCTGTCGCCTTCTTCATTCTGTACCAACACCAACAAAACTATAATAAAACAAGTAATGATAAAAAGCACCAAAAGCGCCGTTGATAAAATAGTCATTTTTTACTCCAGTTTATTTATTGCAACCATCTAAATCTATAGTTTTAAATGCTACATACTTACCATAGAGAGTGATTATACAATAAAATCAAGACTTATTCAAGCACTAATTAGAAAAAAAACAAAAAAAAGCCCCCACAAAATAAAGCGTCCGTGAAGGCTTTTTTTAATTTAAAGCAAAAACTATTTTCTGTTTTGACGGAAAATAACTCTCTTTCTCACTCTGGTAAAGTCCTCATCGATATTAGCGGCTTCAAGGTCTTCAACTTCCACTCTGGAAAATTTATGGTCAACCTTATATCTTGAAATAAACTCATACATTATCTTCTCTGTTACCTTTTCATCAAAAGAATCTGTTTTCTCTTCGTATATCATGTAGAATTCCGCCCAGAATTCAGACTCGTATATCTTGGTAACATAGATATGTGCGTTAGGTCTGTCTTTTACTTCAAATTTTTCGGTAGTAGGCTGTGGAACAGCAAACGCAAAAACAACAGTCAAAGCAACAAGTGCAGACACCAATAAGATTTTTTTCTTCATAATAAAACTCCTTATAATCCAAGTAATCTATAATTCACACGGCATTTTCGCCGATACAGAATCAAGAATTAAACAACGCTATGGGGGCAAAGGTTTCAGCTTTTAAAGCGGCACCTCCAATAAGCCCTCCGTCAATATTTTCCTTCGCCAATAAATCTGCCGCATTCTCGGGCTTCATCGACCCGCCGTATTGAATAACAACATCACAAGCGGCTTTTTCGCCGTAAATATCAGCAACGACCTTTCTGATATGAGCATGTATTTCATCGGCATCATCGGGTGTGGCAGTTTTACCGGTGCCTATTGCCCAAACAGGCTCGTACGCAATAGTAATCTTTTTAAAATCATCTTGCGACACGTCTTTAAGACCGGCACGAGTTTGATTTTCACAAACTTCTTCCGCCTTTCCGGCCTCTCTTTCTTCCAACAACTCGCCGACACAAAGAATTACTTCCAGCCCATGCTTGAGTGCCAAACGCAATTTTTTGTTTATCGTCTCATCAGACTCACCGTAAATATGCCTTCGCTCCGAATGCCCTAAAATTACAACCTGCACACCGCTTTCTTTTAGTTGCACCACAGAAACCTCTCCCGTATGAGCTCCCTTTTCCTCCGTACTCATATTCTGCGCACCAAGCAAAACATTAGACCCCCCTACCACCTTTGAAACGGCATCTAAAGCGATAAAAGACGGAGCAATCATATACTTATTCTTCCCGCCGGCAACAGCCTTCACAACCTCTCCTGCAAGCTCGGTTGCTTGCGAAACAGTTTTATTCATCTTCCAATTTCCGGCAATAAAAATCTTTTTCATCAGTACCTCCATGAACATAATACATTGATTTGAAAATTTTGTCAAATACTTTTTATAAAATCTTCAACCGATTAAATAATTTATGTGCAACGCTATCGCTTTTGCTTACCAACCGACCGGCTCGCATAATCTTTTTTGAGCTTCTTATATTTTAATCGGGATTTTCCGCTGTCGCTACAACTCCCTCTCCTTCTGTTTTCTGCTCAAAAAAGGATAGACATCGCCGGTTAAAATCAGGTTAAACAAAATGCCTTTAACTCAAGTATTGCCTGCTTTAAATATCCCCCCCCTCCCCACATCAACTTGAAAACCTATCTATCTTGTGTTATAATCGCTGAAGTTGTAAAATATAAACTAAAAAGTATATAAATAAGGAAGATTAGATATGACAGACAGACAGACAGACAGACAAGGCTTAGGCTTTTAGCACTTTTCTTTTTTTTCTTGACGCTTTCAAGTTGCAATATGGAGCTTGAAAACCCGAATGCCCTTACCCTAACCCTTTCGCCGGAAAGAAGCATTACCGAAGGTCATGTGGCTGTAACAGACCTGGGGCAGGGTTTTGACATAGAGCTAAAGCTCATGAACACTGTTTGCACATACATCGCAAGGGCTAAAAGCATTATAATAGAGCCTTATACAAACAGCGTAATTACCCTCGAAATAGAAGAAATAAAGCCTCATATTATACTTCCGGCAAAAAAAACAGGCTCGGCTCCAAGCATTACCTGTACTTTCTTTGCCGTTGCAAACCCTGAAAAAAAAGACGGTCTTGTTTTTAAAGGCTCTATAGATGCTAGCGGTATACATGAGTTTGCATTTGATAAATACGGCAGATTGTTTTTTCTTCACGCTACTTCCGGTTTTTCCAATCCTGTACTTTCGACCTATGATAATTCAGTTACACTAAATTCTACACACTTTAAAAAAAACTTATTTATTGACACTGAAGACAATACAGTGTATTACGGTAGTGATTCTCTTTACAAGCGGGCTCTTTTTTGGGATTCATGGGGAACAGAAGAAACTTCAGTCCGAATTGGTCCAAATGATAAAAGAAAAATATCTGTCGGTAAACACTACATTGTTACCAGTGATACGATATATACTACAGAGTATTATTATTATTTAAGATGCATCGATAAATTCGATATGACCAATGTTGTAAAAAAAATAAAAATATCTAAACAAGGAGCTTATTTTTATCCCTATGTTTTGGATATAATAGTTGATGGCGATATACTGTATGTAATTATAAAAAATTATAGTACGAGTTTAAAGTGGTCAAAACTGTATGTTTATTCACTTCCCGATTTCAAGCTTCTTAAAACGGTTACGGGTTTTTACAGTGCGATACAGTTTTTGGGTAAGCGAGACGGGAAAATTTACATAGCCGATAAACATTCAAATACTGCAATACCGAAAAGGCTCGGAATATACGACACTCTTACGGGTAAACTTAAATTCATTGATGTAAAAGAATTCAGCAATGAAATAGAATTTGCATGGTGATAATGAGATTAAACGCTTATTGTATACACAAGTCGAAAAATAAAAATCCCGTTCTATTTGAGCGGGATTTTTAGTCGGAGCTTTTGATACGCCGGCGGGCTTTGCCCGCAACGCCCAAATTTAAAGCTGTTATTGATTTTTTTTAATCCGCCGGATAACAATAGGCAATAAAGCCAAAATCAAATCAATAACAAACAGCAAAGCGTAATATTTCTGCCCAATATCAGTAAACCAAAGAGCATACACCGATAAAGCTAAAAGTATAATGTAGTATAAAACCAAAAAAGACCTTTTCATAATACTCATTCTACAAAATTTTATGATTAAATTCAAGTTGTAAATTCTGTATACAAACCTTTAAAAGGGGCATTCCGCCCCGTTTTCGAAATTAAGCTACATAGGCTTCAAATTCTTTTATAGCAGAAGAATCTCGTAATTGTATCAATGCCCTTTTTTCAATTTGGCGAATTCTTTCTTTTGTCAAATCGAAAATATGGCCGACTTCTTTCAAAGACAACTGAGGATAGCCGCTAAGTCCAAACCTGTAACGAAGAATTTCGGCTTCTCGTTCTGCAAGATGTTCCAATAAGCCTTCTATTTCATCACGCAAATAACTTGTCATGGCAAAATCATCGGGTTGAACATTTTTGGTATCACTCATATAGTCCCCGACACTTGTAAAATCATCATCAAAAACAGGAGCATCAAAAGAAATAGGAGAGCGAGCCGCATCCATAATTGTCTTTACAACATTTGCATCCATATTCAATATATCCGCCACGCTGTCAATTTCCTGTCGTTCACTTTGGCTACCGTCCAAAGTTGTTTTTGTCTTTTCAATTTGAATAAGCTCATTGGCTCTGTTCAATGGAAGCCTAATCAATCTGGACTTTTCCGAAATAGCCTTCAAAATGGCTTGTTTTATCCACCAGACAGCATACGAAATAAAGCGATAGCCTTTTGACGGGTCAAATCTTTCTGCGGCATTCATAAGCCCGATATTACCCTCGCTGATGAGGTCGGTCAACTCCAAACCTTGATTTTGATACTTTTTGGCCACACTTACCACAAACCTAAGATTTGCCGTAACCAACTTATTAGTGGCATCAAAATCTCCGTTTAGCGCTTTCATTCCCAGCTCATATTCTTCTTCTTGTGTCAAAAGCGGTATGTCATTGATTTGCTTTAAGTAAACTGATGTAATATATGAATCATTCTTTTTTGTTTTTTTTATCATTCTGTACCTCCCAAGTACTAAAACTACTTAATTGAAAAACCAATTTTTAGGTTTTAACACTATTTATACAGCAAATTCTATACCAATTTCTAAAAACATTAAGAAAACAGCAAAAAATAACCAAAATTTTTTAAAAAATCCTCTTTTTCAATTAAATTCACCGATTATAAAACAAAAAACTTCATTTTTTTGCTTCAAACCACTTGCCTTGAAGGCTTTTTTTGATTATATTATAGCCATGGAAAGCATGCCTGTATTAAATTGACACAGTTGTGCTTAAACCATTAAAATAAGTGTCAAAATGACACAGTTCTAATCTAAAGAGGAGGTCAGCATGAAAGTACGACCGTTAGCAGACAGGGTCTTAGTAAAACCTGAGGCTGTTGAAGAAAAAACAGCAGGAGGCATCTACATTCCGGCAACTGCACAAGAAAAAACACAGAATGCAGTAGTAATCGCCATCGGAGATGACAAAGAAAAGATCAAGGTTACAGTTGGGGATAAGATTATCCACGACAAATACGCCGGTACCCAAATTCAAATTAACGGAGAGGATCATCTGATACTAAAAGCAAGCGATATTATTGCAGCAATTGAATAAAATCGCTTAACAGGCATTCGGGCAACCGAATGCTTTTTTTATTTAAATCACTACAACAAATCAAGCAAAAAATAATTAGGGAAACTGCATAGCTTTTTTAAAAGCTATAAAGCAAGATGTATTTTCAACCTAAAAATTAAATTTTTCCAAAATAACCGAATTTTCGCTGAAATTCAAAACAGTAATACCGCCGCTTTCAGGCTTAAAATATCTGTGCAAATCAAAATTTCCAAAAGCCCAAGCCAACGCCATAATAATAGTTCCGTAATGTGTAACAACAAGACAGTCTTCAGCGCTTGCTTTTAGAGTTTCCATAAAATCTGCAACACGAGAAAAATGCTCAAAGGCGCTTTCTCCGGCGGGCGGAGCAAAGTTTTTATCCCCTGAAAGCCATACAGAAGCCTCTTTTGGAAACTCAGCTTCAACTTGAGCAAATGTCTTGCCCGTAAAATCGCCAAAATCAAATTCCTTTATGCGATCGTCAAGCATAAAATCGGAAAAGCCCAGAATTTGTGCAGTTCGAACAGCCCTTATTGCAGGACTGACATAAATCCTGTCAAAATAAAAGTCAGCCAAACGAGGTTTTACAGCCAAAAGCTCTTCAGCACCTTCTTCACTCAAGCAGGCATCATCGCCACTGAAAACCTTATTATCGTTATCACAAGTCCTTCCATGCCTGACAAAAACAACCCTCATAGCACACCTCTGTTTACAATTGTCTTACTTCAATACTTCCACTCGGGCAAATTTTCAGGTGGCCAAGCCGGAACTCTTTTATCGGACACTTTTATTCTGTATGTACAAACATCTGCACCATTAGCTTCTGTGTTTTCCCTGTGCAACTCTAAACCAACCGAGTTGAACATCGGGAAGTCTCCTAAGCAAATATACTTTATATAATTCTCGCTACCCAGCTCTTTATAATACTTACATATACCGCATGATTTTAAATCAAAAGACATATCATAATCGCTGTCTTCAACAACTCGAGTTATCCATGCAGCTTCATGTTTTTCATATTTTGCTTTTTTATCTACCGCTTTTTGGATAAATTTTTTACCGGCTTTTGTTTTTACAAAAAACTTTATAAATGTTTTTACTAAAAAGCCTCTGTCCTTAAATAAAAGCTCAAACATATTATAAATGATTTCACCGATTTCTCTCTCTTTCAAACCATATTTTTCCAATACATTTATATACGAAAGAATTATTACACTACCTACAATATTTGCAGTATTCTTATTTTCAAAACCGCCAATATAAGGTGTGTTTGGAAAAAGTTTTGTGTATTCATTTTTAGCCATTAGAGTAATTTTGGCAATTTCTGCTTTTGAAAAACGACTTTTTAAAACCTTTTTAAAATGCTTCGTAAGAACACTAAAATATTTAAGCATCTTTTTTTGATGCTTTAAATAATATTGCTTATTCATTTCCATAAACAACCCTCATAGCACATCACTATATGCACTCCTCCAAGGTCTGCAAAACTGCCGATATACTCTAATGCTCAATATTCTTTAATGCTATTAAATTTGGTGCAGAATCCTCGCCTTCTTTTTCAGCAAATTCTTTAAGCAAGGCTTTTGCCTTTGACGAAATCTTGGTGGGAATTTGAACCATCATCTTTACATACATATCGCCGGCATAACCGTCACGCGGCGTAATCCCTGCTCCCTTTATACGCAACAGTTTACCTGTCTGAGTACCGGCGGGAATTTTAAGCTTCAACTTTTTTTCGTCAAGCGTTTTTATGGTAATTTCCGCTCCCAAACTTGCTTGTGTAATCGAAAAAGGAACAGCACAATAAAGATCATTTCCCTGTCTTTCAAAATAAGGATGTGATTGCACAAAAACAAATACAAATAAATCCCCGTAACCACCGCCGTTACTTCCGGCATTTCCCTGCTTAGGAATGGTTATACGGCGACCGTCTTCAATACCTGCGGGTATTGTAACAATGATTTTCTGCTTTTTTCTTTCAAGACCTGAGCCACTGCATGCCTTACAAGGCTTTTCTATTATTGTACCTTCACCACGACACCTTTGACAAGTTGAAGCAATCGAAAAAAAGCCGGTACTTCGCCTTACCTGTCCGGTTCCCTTACAATCAGGACACATAGCCCTGCCGGAGTTGCCGTTCTCACTGCCACTGCCCTTACATACATGACAAACTTCTTCACGAGTATAAGAAAGCTCTTCTTTTTTTCCGAAAGCGGCATCATTCAAAGTAATCTTTAAATCATATCTCAAATTTGCTCCGCGATTAGAGCCTCTCCTGCCGGAGCGAGCTGTACTTGAAGAAAAACCGCCTCCTGCAAAACTTCCAAAAATATTATCGAAAATATCTCCGAAACCGCCTCCAAAAATATCTTCAAAACCTTTAAATGCCGATGGGTCAAAACCGGTATTCATACCTTCCAAACCTTGGAAGCCATACTGGTCATACAGACTTCGCTTTTTTTCATCTATCAGCACTTCATACGCTTCTGTCGCTTCTTTAAACTTTTCTTCAGCGTCTTTATTGCCCTGATTTCTGTCAGGGTGATACTTTATAGCAAGTTTCCTATAAGCTTTCTTAATTTCATCGCTAGATGCATTTTTGGTAACATTTAAAACTTCGTAATAATCTCTTTTTCCGGCCACAGCGGTCTCCCAATATAAAGTATCAAAATCAAAGGCAGGAATGAAAACCCGCCTTTAACTGTTTAGCTTTAGAGCCAATTGCAAACAGCAAAAGGCTCTTAAAACTTATTCTTTGTCGTCATCATTGACAACTTCATAATCAACATCATCTGCCGAGCCGTGTGTTCCGGCATCCTGAGTCTGACCTGCATCAGAAGCACCTTGCCCGTCAGCACCTGCAGCAGCTTGATTTTTATACATTTCTTCGGCAATCTTATAAGAAGCCTGTTGCAATGCTTCAGTCTTGGCTTTAATTTGTTCAATGTTATCGCCTTCAAGCTCTTTTTTCAAATCAGCAATTGCATCTTCAATTTTTTGCTTTTCGGCGGCATCAATTTTATCGCCCATTTCTTTTATTGTTTTTTCTGCAGAATAAACCATAGAATCGGCATTATTTCTTGTTTCAACCTTTTCTCTTTCTGCCTTATCGCTTTCGGCATTAGCCTCCGCTTCCTTGACCATTCTTTCAATTTCGCTTTCGCTTAAACCGCTGGAGCTTTCAATTCTAATATGTTGCTCCTTACCCGTTCCCAGATCTTTTGCGGAAACATGTACAATGCCGTTTGCATCGATATCAAAGGTTACCTCAATCTGAGGTACACCTCTCGGTGCGGCAGGAATACCTACAAGGTCAAAATTACCCAGTGTCCTGTTTTGGCTCGCCATTCCTCTTTCACCCTGCAATACATGAATTGAAACAGCTGTCTGTCCGTCAGCGGCAGTAGAGAATACCTGACTCTTTCGTGTAGGTATTGTCGTATTTCGATTGATAAGAGGAGTAAAAACACCTCCCATAGTTTCAATTCCCAAAGAAAGCGGAGTAACATCAAGCAACAATACATCTTTAACATCACCGCCTAAAATTCCGCCTTGAATTGCCGCACCGATTGCCACAGCCTCATCGGGGTTTACACCCTTTGAGCCGTCCTTACCAAACAACTCTTTGATAATCTGTGCAACCTTTGGCATTCTCGTAGAGCCGCCAACCAACAATATATCGTCAATATCACCTGCACTGATACCGGCATCTTTCAATGCTTTTCTGCATGGCTCCTTTGTTCTTTCAAACAAATCATCACACATTTTTTCAAAATCAGCACGGCTCAAAGTCCTCTGTAAGTGCTTAGGACCGTTTGCATCGGCTGTAATAAACGGCAGATTTATATCCGTAGAAACGCGTGAAGAAAGCTCAATTTTTGCTTTTTCTGCGGCTTCTCTTAAACGCTGCAAAGCCATTCTGTCTTTGGAAAGATCTATACCATCACTGTTTTTAAATTCGGTTACAAGCCAGTCAACAATTCTTGCATCAAAATCATCACCGCCTAAATGTGTATCACCGTTAGTTGACTTTACTTCAAAAACACCGTCTCCAAGCTCCAAAATGGAAATATCGAAAGTACCGCCACCAAGGTCATAAACAGCAATAGTTTTATCCTTTTTTGAATCCTTATTAAACCCGAAAGCCAGTGAAGCGGCAGTAGGCTCGTTGATAATTCGCTTTACTTCAAGACCTGCAATTCGTCCGGCATCTTTTGTAGCCTGACGCTGAGCATCGTTAAAATAAGCGGGAACTGTAATAACAGCTTCCGTCACCGTTTCGCCCAAATAGTCTTCAGCAGTCTTCTTCATTTTCTGCAAAGTAAAAGCAGAAATCTCTTGGGTGGAATAAAGTTTGCCGTCAATATCAATTCTGACTTCCTCACCCTGTGAAACGACCTTATAAGGCACTCGCTTTACTTCTTCGGATAATTCGCTGTACCTGTGTCCGATGAACCTCTTTACCGAATAAACAGTTTTATCCGGATTTGTAATCATCTGGTTCTTCGCAGGCTGCCCCACAATTTTTTCACTCTGCGATGTAAACGCAACAATTGAAGGTGTTGTTCTTCCACCCTCCGAATTCTGGATAACGACAGGCTCACCGCCTTCCATTACTGCAACACATGAATTTGTCGTTCCCAAGTCAATACCAATGATTTTTCCCATTTTTATCTCCTAATAATAATATTACAAATATAAGCCATAACAAGCCTATAGGTTTTTAACATTCTTTTTCTGTATTTTTTTCTTCTTCGGTATCCGTTTTTTTTGCTTCGGCAGGCATCAAAACCATAACCTTGGAGCTTCTTAAAACTTTATCTTTTAATTTATACCCTTTTTGCAATTCTTCACCTACAGTCGCGACCTTAACATCGGGCGAAGGATTCATTGCCACGGCTTCATGTATGTTAGGGTCAAAAACCTCGCCCTTCGCAGGATAATAGACCAACCCGTAATCATTCTGCAACATGGCCTCAAGCTGAGTTTTAATCATCTTTACGCCGTCTTCAAAGGCCGCAAACTTAGAATCGCCCTTTTCATCGGTATCTTTGATACCCGTAGAAACAGCCCTGTCAAAATTGTCCAAAATTACCAGCAAATCACCCAAGAGCTTTGAATTGGCATAAGTTACCGCCTCCTGCTTTTCCTTAATCATTCGCTTTCTGTAATTTTCAAAATCGGCAGCCTTACGCAAATACGCACCCTCAAGCTCTTTGCACTTTTCATTCAAACATGAAATCTGCTCCGTCAAATCAGGCTCCTTATCGCATTCTTCCGGTTTTTCTGCCTCAACCACATCACCATTTTCAGAAACAACCTCTGTTTCAAAAACCGCTTCTGTTTCAGGGACAGACTTTTTTTCACTGTCAAGCACTGTCTCCTTTTCCACACTTTCCTGTGTTTCTTCATCAACCTTGTTTTTTGCCATATTTTCCTCGAACTGTTATCTTTCTAACTGTCTATAAATTACTAATTACAAAAAAAAGGGTCAATACCTAAAATAAAAAAAATTAAAAAATTTATTTAAAGGGGGTGTATCCCCCTAAACTCCGGCTCTTTGGATTTAGACTTACAAGTCTAAATCCAAGATCCTCCGCTACCCCCCAAACTAAAACATCGCTACACATAAAACTCCTCGCTCCACTACAGGCGGGATTTAAGCAGGCATTCCTGCCTGATTATGCAAATTCGGTTAACCTGATTTGGACAGTCGCCGGTATCCTTTTTGCCGATTAAACTTAAAAAAAAGACCTTTGACCGGCAGGGAAAAGAGTCGATTAAAAATTTAAAAAAAGGCAAAAAGATTTAAGGCGACTGTCGGGTTGCAAGCGAGCGTTATTACGCTCGCTTTTAATTTATGAATCGTTTTTGAATAATCTGTACCACAACAAAAGCACTTTATACCACATAAATCTAAAAATGTTAAACAGTCGAAACGGGTTTTTTAAAACTTTTGGAAGATAGTCAAGGCCGGATTTGAACAGACCGGCTGAGGGTTTGTTTTTGGTTTTTGAAAAGATGTCGATGATGTTTGATTCGCGAAGGAATATGCCCGATTTGAAGTTTCCTTTGTTTCGGTATGCCCATTTTCTTCCGCCTGATATGCCGTTTCCGACAATTGTTATTGCAGGCTCGGCTTTTGATATTGCGGTGATAATGTCAGGCTCGATGGTTTTTGAGTGGTAGCCGGTAAATCGACCGACCAGCTTGATTCCAGGGAAGGTGCTTCTAACATTTTTTTCGGCTTTGAAGAGGCTTTTTTGGCGACCGCCCAGTATGTAAAGCGATTTATAATGCGAGTCAATGACATTCAAGAATTCAATTACGACATCGAAGGTTTGTCTGCGAACCGGTACGGGTTTCTTTAAGAATTTGACACCGCTTATGATGCTTTTTGAAATCGGCAAAACCAGTCCTGCGTCCATAACCATATCTCGGAATTCGCAATTATAGCGGGCGTTGAGTAAGTCCCATATATTTAAAAACACCACTTGCTGAGGGGTTTCTTTTGCCAGTAAATTCATTACTGTTTCTTCGACATCTTCCGGTTTTAAAATATCGATTGGTATTCCAAGTAAGGTTATTCTTTCAGTTGCCATGTTTTCTCCTCAGTTAAAAGTGTTTGTAACGCCGCTATGCCGTAAAGGGCGGCAGTTTCGGCTCTAAGTACATTCGTGTTAAAATGACAGGCGATAAAGCCGTTTGTTTTTAGCAAGTTTTCTTCGTTTTCGCTTATACCGCCTTCGGCTCCTATAGCCATTATAACAATATCGCCGGTTTTGGCAATAATTTGATGTAAACTTTTTTGTTTTACATCTTTTTCCGTAAACATAATCTTTATTGCCGGTTTTTCTTGAATTATTTCTTCAATTTTGGTTAAGGCGATTTGTAGGCTTGTTGCAGGTAAGACTTTGGTATCTACCGACGAGCCTGATTGTTGTCTTGCTTCTCGCACAATTCTGCTCCGCCTTTCAAGTTTTATGCTGTTTTCATTTTTGACAACAGAGAATTCTCCGTAAACGGGGATAATATAGCTTACACCGGTTTCAGTTGCCTGTCTTATTACAGCATCGGTTTTAGTGCCTTTTATAAGCCATTGCAGTAAAATTATGCAAGGCAGTTTTGGGCTTGAATTTTTGTGTTCGCAGGTTTCAATTGTTGTATTTTCAATCACGGTAAGGGTAACGGTTTTTGCACTTTTGTCTATTTCCGTGATCTTCGCTTTGACATTGGTTTGAGCTTTTGCGTTTGAGGCAATATTTAATACATCTCCCAAACGACTTCGCCTCACGGTAATAAGGTAGTTATAGTCCTTACCTCTTACCGTGATTTTACGGCGGTTGTTATTGTCAATGTCTATGTTTGAAACAATAAACTGCTTCATTAGCCGATTACTTTGATTCCTTTTCCTGCTCTGCAGTTTTTTGCAACTCAGCGACTGTTTTTGTTGACTTTGACAGTTTGTTTACATTTTTTGTCATAAGCAGTTCCACTGCCGCTTTTAATTGTACATCAAAGTCTATATCAACAATATCGTTTTGTCTGTATCTGTCAACTTCAGTTTTTATTAGTATCTCCAAAATTGGCAGGTTAATCGGATAATCTTTTTGCAAGACTTTGGCAAAATTGTGTATGTCAGCTTTTGTAATATTTGAGTTTGCATTATTTTTTGAAAATTCTTCAAGTTTTTTGCTTTCATATAGCTCTATGACATAGTCTTCTTCAGCTTCTCCAACCGTAGGTACATCAACTTCATAATCCGGCGGAATGCCAATTTTGTTGATATTTGCATCACTTGGGGTATAGTATTTGGCTATTGTCATCTTAAAGCCTTCTTCTTTATTCAAATTATATATCATCTGAACAGAGCCTTTTCCAAAAGTTGTTTTGCCTACAAGATATGCCCGCTTATGATCTTTTAAGGCACCTGCAACAATTTCAGAAGCACTTGCAGAGCCTCCGTTTATCAAAATCACGACAGGTGTTTTTTTTGGTATTTTTGCAACATATTTATTCACCGAGAATTCTCTGTTTTCACTTGCAATTCGTGATTTTGTCGAAACAACAATACCTTTATCAAGAAAAAGGCTTGCCACATCAACAGCACTTGTAATAAGACCGCCGGGGTTGTTTCGTAAATCAAAGACAAGTTTTTTACAGCCTTTTGACTGCAATTCCGTAAAAGCATCGGTAATTCTCGGCATTGAGTTCGGGTTGAATTGTATCAGTTTTATATACCCTATTTTGTTGGGCAACATAGTGTATTTTACGGTTGGAATTTCAATTTTGGCTCTTACGATTGTCAGTTCGAAATTCAAGTTTTTTCCCCTGAGAACACGAATGGTAACAGGAGTTCCAACCTTACCTCGTAAAACCGAAAGTACTTTATCCATTGTCATTTCATCGGTAGGCTCTGAATTTATTTCCGTAATATAGTCTCCGGATCTTAATCCCGCTTTCGAGCCGGGTGTTCCGTCAATAGGACTCATCACTTCAACATAAGCAGGTTTTTCCGGTTTTGAAACTGCCGGCTTGGTAATTGTAACGCCTATTCCTCCGAATGTACCTTTTGTTGTGTCTTCCAAATCAATGCCCAAACGAGAGTCAGTTTCCACATACAGCGTATAAGGGTCATCCAGGGAATTAAGCATTCCCTCCATTGCGCCTTTGTACAAAACATTCGAGTCTATTTCGTCTACATAATATTCTTGCAAAAATTTATAAACATTTTGCAAGTTTTTCATGTTTTTATCTGCTGCCGGCTTGTTGGTATTGCCATCGGGGACTTCATCAACAGCTCCATTTGCAAAGATAGCCGGCGCTCCAAACGAAAAAAACAGCAATACAACTGCCAAAACAGAAGTTATTATCCAAGTTTTTTTTGCACTCATAAAAATATTCCCCCTTAGCAAAAATTACAAATACCTTTATAAAAACTAAAACAGGCTTGAATTAAAACAAGCCAAAAAAGGCAACTCAACAATAAATTGAATTGCCTTCAAATAGCACAGACACTTGCAAAAGTAGGTTGCTTTTGCAATTTCCTCATTATACTAAAATTTCGATATTACGGCTTTTTTTACCAATTGTCATCCATATCGTCAGCATCATGCGAAACAATATCATACAAGTCGGTTACTGCGCGCAGGTCATCAAAATATATATAGTAATTACCATAAGACTCGGCTAAATCGCAGTTAATTTTGAAACCTACTATTTTCAAGCCGTAGTGCTTTCCATAATGTGTGTTCCTCTGAACTATACCGGAAAGACCTGCGGCACCCTGAGGCGGTATTGCTACTGTCATCAATTTCCAACCGGAGTGATTAAGTTTGCCGACATAAAGCTCAAATCTTTTTCCGAAATAATCTTCGACAATCAAATTGATTTCGTGTGGAATGCTTCTTCCTACTACCCAAAAGCTGACAGTTTTTGCAATACCTTCAACAGGCAATGGTTTAACTGCAGAAATAATAAAAGAATTCATACCTCGGCGATAAAAAGAAACTTTAGTTCCGAGAACCATGTTGTCAGGAATATCCAAACCCTCTTCATCTTCAATCGGTTTTTTGCCCAATGGGCCACCGTCAAAAAGTCTCCATTTAACAAAGCCTTCATCACTTGACATTTCAACTTCCCAAGAGCCTTCAACTTCATATTTATCTACAGAAACTTCTTTTAATCTGATTTCGGCTGAAGTAACTCCAATTTTGGTAGGATCAGCAGTATCTATTGCCGCAAAGTCTTCTTCTGTATCGGCTTCTTGTGCAAAAACAAATCCTAAGCTAAAAAGTACAATAAGAATTGTAAAAAATCTTTTTTTCATTTATTTTCCCCCTTCTTCAGATTCTGTTTCTTCAAACTTGGCATCAACAAGCTCATATCCGTCATAAGAGTCAACAAAAACATCTGTTAATGCTTTCAGCTCGTCAACGAAGAAATAAAAGTTATCAACCTTTTCCGTAGGTTTTGTTCTTATTCTAAAACAGACAAAAGAAAATTTATTGCTTGTACCGACATATCTTGATTTTTGCTTAATATTTGTAGGTATCTTAATTCCCAGGTTTTCCCAACCTTTAAAGTTAAGCCAACCAACAGGTAATGGATGAACTCTACCTTCAATATCTCTTACGAGAATCTCCAGAGAGTATAAATAATCAGCACCCCAAACCCACATGTCAAGTCTTGAAATTATACCTTTAAACGGAATCTCGTATCTTTTTCCGTCTTTTACAGGATATATATCAAAGTAATTATCACCCATTCGGTTAAACTTTATTTGAACTCCGAGATACTGTTTTGAACCTTCTTCCTTAGCATCGGGATACATAACTTCCAATGTTCGTGGCATTCCGTCAAATGTCTTTACAATAGGAAAGCCTTCGGTTACAAACTTGCTGGCTCCAACTTTCCATGTCCACTCAACCCCGCTGTCCGTGTCAAAAGAATCAACTATATACGTTTGATAGTTTTTATCGCCTTCCTGTGCAGAGACAGGGAAAACAAGAAAAGACATCAGCAGTATAAAGCACATAACAACCAAACTACCTTGTTTCATTATAAAACTCCTTTTTTTCTGTTAATCAGAATACACCTAAATTCACTCTAGCATTAAAAAGCCCGATTGGTCAACCTGTAACAGTTGAAAACGAAACTTATTAAAAACTCGCAAGGTTATTATCGGCAGAATTTCTAATTTCTATAAAAGATTTTAGCATAAATTTTAAATTATATCAATGTTTTTAAAAAAATTTGTCTTTAAACAAGGATACTGCAAGTGTTTTGATGACAATTTTTTGATTACAATTTTAATGAATTTAAGCTAAACTCAGAATTATTATGTAGACACAATTTATGAATTATGCTAAACTTTTTTTCAAGATTAAGGATACCAAAAAATTGTCAGGGTATCCTGTGAATTTTTCTAACATTAGGAGGAAAATTATGGAAAAATTTGAGTACCTTGCTAAGTATGGCTATGAGCAACTGGTGTATTTTTACGATGAAACCACAGGTCTAAAAGGAATAACATGTATTCATGATACAACCTTAGGCCCTGCACTTGGCGGAACCCGATTGTGGAATTATTCAAATGAGGAAGATGCAGTTTTGGACGTTTTGCGTCTTGCTCGAGGTATGACTTACAAAGCAGCTGCTGCAGGATTAAATCTTGGTGGTGGAAAAACGGTACTGATAGGGGATCCTAAAAAAGTAAAAGGTGAAGCATATTTCCGTGCACTGGGTAGATATGTACAAAGCTTGAATGGTCGGTATATTACAGCTGAAGATGTAAATACTACAACTAAGGATTTAAGCTATGTAAATATGGAAACAGATCATGTAGTAGGCTTGGCAGGAAAATCCGGTAATCCTTCTCCTGTTACGGCAAAGGGCGTTTTCCATGGCGTAAGAGCTTCATTGATGGATGCTTTCGGTAATGATGATATTTCTAAGTATTCTTTTGCGGTTCAAGGTGCAGGTCAAACAGGTTATTTCTTGATTAACTATCTGCTTGAAGCCGGCGCAAAGAAGATATACTTTACGGAAATTAACGAAAGCCACATCGAAAGAATGAAAAAAGAGCACCCTGAAGTTGAATATGTTAAACCTGATGACATTTATAGCAGAGATGTTGATGTATTTTCTCCATGTGCTTTGGGAGCAACTTTAAATGACGATACAATTCCTTTAATCAAAGCAAAGGTTATCGCAGGCAGTGCAAACAATGTTTTGAAAGATGAAGACAAGCACGGCGATATGATAAAAAACAAAGGTATTGTATATGCTCCTGACTTTGTTATAAACGGTGGCGGGTTAATCAATGTTTACCACGAAATTATCGGGTATGACAGAGACGCCGCATTAAGCGATGTAGAAAAAATTTACGACAGATTGCTTGAAATTTTCGGTATTGCAAAATCTGAAAATGTAAACAATCAAAAAGCCGCAAAAATATTTGCAGACAAAAGAATTAACGCATTAAAAGAAGTTAGAAGTAACTTCATTAAACGCTAGACATTAAGGGGGCTTAAAAGCCCCCTTTTACAATTAAACAATCATTATGAAACGAATCACTATTATAACAGGACATTACGGAAGCGGTAAAACCGAGTTTAGCATAAATCTGGCGTTGAAAAAAAAACCTGACATGCTCATTGATTTGGATATTGTAAATCCTTATTTTCGCTCTCGAGAAGTAAAAGACTTGCTTGAAAAAGAAGGTATTCAAACAATCGGGTCTACATTAAAAAGCTCACTGGGAAGTGATCTCCCCTATGTTTCCGGTGAAATGTATGTACCTTTCAGGAACAAAGAAATAAGCGCAATTATAGACTTAGGCGGTAATGATGTGGGAGCTACACTCATCAGGCAGTTTGTTGACGAAATCAAAACCGATGAGGTAGACCTGTTGTCGGTGGTTAATGTATATAGACCGGAGACAGCCTGTGTTTCCGATATTATTAAGATGATAAAAAGCATAGAGGGGAAAGGCGGACTAAAGGTTACCGGTTTGGTAAACAACAGTAATTTGCTCAGTTTAACAAAAACCGAAGATGTACTTGCAAGTTATGATGTGCTTAGAGAGGTTGAGAAACAATTGTCTATACCGGTTCTTTATACAACTGTACATAAAAACTTGCTTCCGATTGAAAGTTACTCAAGCTCAGATGAGCAGGTTCCAATAAATCTGTTTTTGCGAAAAGACTGGATGAAGTAAGACGAAATTAAGCTAATATAAGTCGCCTGAGATTGAGTGTGATGTCTTTGGATTTTTTTCAATGCTTTTGGTTAAGGAAGACTGCAAGTGTTAAAAAGCGAAAGGGATAGAAGCGGAATTTTAATGCCGTTTGTAAAAGCAATAGCAGTGGTTGAAGTGGAGCGGAAAACACTGCTGCATATCGAAAGAAAAGGCATTAAAATTGGAGCGGATAGCCCGTTTTTTGCATTGCGTAAAATAACCGCTTTCTATTATACTTATTTCAAATCGCAATGCAAAAATTCGCCATAAATAATTTAAAATTAAAGCCCCTGTATTGTAGACATTATAATTAAAGTATGTTAGAATTCATTGATTTAATTGAAAATGGGTTTTATGTAGCATGTCTTTTGATGTGTATATCATATTAAGAAGCTGTAGTGGCTAAGTCATTACAGATAAGGAGAGGTAAAATGGCAAAAGGGATTGTTGAGTTCGATTATCCTATGTGCAAGGGTTGCGCCGTATGTACGAGTGTCTGCCCAAAGCGTATTCTGAAGTTGGACACCGCTCGGATGAATAATAAAGGGTATAACCTTATTACAAATATAAATCCGGACGAGTGTATCGGTTGTGGTTTCTGTGCGCAAATGTGCCCGGATTCGGTAATTACAGTAAAACGCAAACAGGAGTAGAACATGGCGAAAGTATTATTAAAAGGAAATGAAGCAATTGCAATGGCTGCAATAAAGGCAGGTTGCGATGCTTTTTTTGGGTATCCTATTACACCCCAGAATGAGGTTCCTGAGTATTTATCAAAACATATGGAAAAAGAGGGGCGTGTTTTTGTGCAAGCAGAGTCTGAAGTTGCGGCTATCAATTTCGTGTACGGAGCCGCCGGTGCAGGTGCAAGAGTTATGACCAGCTCTTCTTCACCGGGTATTGCATTGAAGCAAGAGGGTATCACTTATATTGCAGGCGCAGAGTTGCCTGCTGTTATTGTAAATGTTATGCGCGGTGGTCCCGGATTGGGCGGAATTCAACCGGCACAGTCAGACTACAATCAGATTACTCGCGGTGGCGGTAACGGCGATTATAATGTTATTGCTTATGTTCCGGAAACACTGCAAGAGATGGTAAATGTTATCAAAGAGTCATTTGATGTAGCAGATGTGTACAGAAACCCTGTTATGATTGGTGTTGACGGTTTGATTGGGCAGATGATGGAGCCTGTGGATTTGGATATTGATGTTCCAAAACGGGAGCTTCCCCCAAAAGATTGGGCAACTACGGGTAAAAACGGCAGAGGACATAAAAATATTGTAAACTCGCTTTATTTGGATCCGAGCGATCTTGAAAAGCATGTTCACAAATTGATGAAAAAATACGAAATCATCAAAGAAAAGGAGCAAAGATACGAGCTTGTTAATATGGACAATGCGGAAGTTGTAATTGTTGCTTACGGCTCTATGGCAAGAATTTGCCGAAGTTCCATCGATATTCTAAAAGAGCAGGGTGTAAATGTTGGTATGATAAGACCTATTTCTATTTGGCCTTATCCTGTAAAGGCTTTTGAAAACCTGCCTTCTACAGTAAAACGGTTTTTATGTGCAGAGTTGTCCGCAGGTCAGATGATTGATGATGTAAGACTTGCGGTTAATGGCAGATTCCCTGTAGACTTTTTCGGACGAACGGGCGGTATGTTGCCTGAGCCTGAAGAAATTGTCGACAAAATTCTTGAAATGAGAAAGGAGAATGCATAACATGGAAAAAATTATATATCAAAAATCAAAGGGTCTTACGGACAAGACTATGACATACTGTCCGGGCTGTACGCATGGTATGATTCATAAGCTGGTTGCCGAAACAATGGAAGAGTTGGATATTATAGAAAAAGCCGTTGGTATTGCCAGTGTAGGCTGCTCGGTTATGTCTTATGAATTTTTTAATTGCGATATGCAACAAGCGGCTCACGGTCGTGCTTGTGCCGTAGCTTCAGGTATCAAAAGAGTAAGCCCTGAGAGTGTTGTATTTACATATCAAGGAGACGGCGACCTTGCATCAATCGGTATTGCAGAAACATTGCATGCCGCTCACCGTGGCGAAAACATTACCGTAATTTTCGTAAACAACGCTATTTACGGAATGACAGGCGGACAGATGGCTCCAACCACTTTGATTGGACAGAAAACAACAACATCGCCTTTCGGTCGAGAACAAAGAACAACAGGTTTGCCTTTAAGAATTTCAGAAATTATGGCTCAAGTTCCCGGAGCGGCTTATATTGAGCGCGTTTCGGCACATGATCCAAAGCATTTGCGACTTGCAAAAAAGGCTGTTAAAAAAGCTTTTGAATATCAACTTGCGGGTAAAGGCTTTTCGTTGGTTGAATTTATCGGAACATGTCCGGTAAACTGGGGTATTCCACCGGTAGAAGCGTTGGCATGGGCAAAAGACAATATGATACCTTACTATCCATTGGGTATTTATAAAGATTTAGGAGCAGAAGCATGATGAATGAAAAATTAATTGTAGCAGGCTTTGGCGGACAGGGGGTCATGACCCTTGGACAGATGTTGTGTTATGCCGCAAACAATAATGATTTAAATACACTTTGGTATCCTTCTTACGGCCCTGAAACTCGAGGCGGTACGGCAAACTGCTCCGTATTGGTTTCGGATAAGCCTATTACTTCGCCGGTTATTTCTTCGCCGGACAGCGTTATTGTTTTAAACTTGCCGTCATTGGCTAAATTCATGCCTAAACTAAAAAAAGGCGGAAGGTTATTTTATAATTCATCCCTAATTGAGACAAAGGAATTCAGAGACGATGTGGAAGTATACGCAGTACCTGTAAACGACATTGCATCAAAACTCGGCAATTTAAAAGTTGCCAACATTGTAATGTTGGGTGCGTATTTGGCAGTTACTAAATTGTTTACCAAAGATGAAATAGAAAAAGTTCTTAACAAGGCATTTGGAGAAAGGAAAAAACACCTTATTCCAATAAACCTTGAAGCGCTTGAAGAAGGTAAGAAATATTTAGTAGAGCAAGGAAAGGTATAATGATTAAAGAACTAAAGCAGCTGTTACCGCTTGCAAAAGGTAAGAAAGGACAGACGCTTGCAGTTGTTGAAGCACAGGATGAGCCTGTGCTTCAGGCTGTAATGCAGGCAAAAAAAGAAGGCATTGCCGATGTGCTTTTATTCGGCAAAAAAGAAGAAATTGAAGCCATTCTTGATGAAATGAAAGAAGACAAGAGCTTGGTTACAATAATCGATGCTCGAGATCCTGATGAATCTTCAATGTTGGCATTAAAAGCAATTCGTGAAAAAAAAGCCACTGTTTTAATGAAAGGCTTACTGGACACAAAAGTATTACTCAAACATGTTTTGAACAAAGAATACGGAGCAAGAAAGTCTCCGCTTTTAAGCCATGTCGGATTGCTGGAATTCCCAACTTTGGACAGACTACTATTTGTAACAGACGGAGCAATGAATATTACCGTATCTGTAGAGCAGAAAAAAGATATTATTCACAATGTTTTACCGCTTTGTAAATCTTTGGGAATTAAAAAACCAAAAGTAGCAATTGTATCGGCAGTAGAAAAAGTAAACCCAAAAATGCAATCAACCGTTGATGCCGAAGAACTAACAAACGCCTCGAAAAACGGCGAATTCGGTAATGCGCTTGTAGAAGGACCTTTCGCAATTGACAACATTGTTTCAATGGAATCGGTTAAACACAAAGGCATTAAAAGCGAAGTTGCAGGAAAAGCAGATGTATTGGTATTCCCGAATATTGAATCGGGCAATGTATTTTACAAAACCGGAGTATTCTTGGCAGGTGCAAAAGTTGCAGGCATCATCTTAGGAGCTGCATGCCCGATTGTTCTGACGAGCCGTGCCGATGACGCAATTTCAAAGCTATACTCTATATCATTAGCGGTGGTACACAGTGATGAAAACTAAATATTTGATTATGAATCCGGGCTCAACATCAACTAAGTTGGCCCTTTTTGAAGACGAAACGCAAGTACATGAACACACTATTCGACACGATGAATCGGAAATAGCACAATTCAAAACAATTCCGGAGCAAAAAGATTTCAGAAAAAAACTGATACTCGACTTTCTTTCGGAAAACAATATTGAATTAGAATCAATCGACTGTTTTGTCGGACGGGGCGGTCTTTTACACCCGCTGGTAGGCGGAACCTACAATGTAAACGAAAAAATGCTGGCAGACCTTGCAAGCGAAGAATTCGGAAGCCATGCCTCCAACTTAGGGGCGAGTCTGGCAGACGAGCTTGCAAAAATCAACGGCAAAAAAGCATTTATTGTAGACCCAGTTTGTGTTGACGAGCTTGAAGATATTGCCCGCATAAGCGGATTAAAAGAAATCGACAGAGTCAGCATCTTTCACGCCTTAAACCAAAAAGCAATTGCTTACCGACACAGCGAAATTGTGGGAAAACCCTACGATAAACTAAAACTGATTGTCGCTCATCTTGGTGGCGGTATTTCTGTCGGCTATCACCGCAACGGCAGAGTTGTCGATGTCAATAACGCATTAAACGGCGAAGGCCCGTTCTCACCTGAGCGATCGGGAAGTTTACCCGTTGCATCATTGGTTGAAATGTGCTTTTCCGGCGAATACACAAAAAAAGAAATCCTGAAAAAAATCACCGGCTTGGGCGGACTCATGTCTTACCTGAACACAAGTAGCGGAATAAAAATAATGGAGCAAATCAATGCAGGCGATGCAAAAACAAAAGCCTACTACGATGCGATGATATATCAAATTATAAAAGAAATCGGCTCGCTTTACTTTGCAGCTAAAGGTGAAATTGACGGAGTGCTTATTACCGGAGGTCTTTCCTACGGCGAATACCTGGTCAACGAAATCAAAAGCTACATTCAAAAAATCGTACCTGTTTATGTGTATCCGGGCGAAGACGAAATGACAGCTCTGATGCAAGGTGCAAAAAGAGTAATCGAAGGAAAAGAAGAAGCTAAAACCTATACTTAGGGCGAATTTTTGCATTGCGTTTTGACAATAGCTCTCAATAAAATAGCGATATTTTACGCAATGCAAAAACCGTGCTATCCGCTTTAATT
>PDWI01001690.1_pt1 | contig 64672 bp, 56 predicted proteins | sample 1430891 | NCBI WGS metagenome assembly PDWI01 (sample SAMN01162508, study PRJNA174530) | Oral metagenome, whole genome shotgun sequencing project. | biome: Marine environment; feature: Marine mammal; material: Swab sample of the gingival sulcus; isolation source: swab sample of gingival sulcus... | reverse complement strand
CGTATATCTTCGCACCTCTAAATGCCCACTCTTATCGGCTGTTTCATTGTTAAAGATCAAAAAATAATCCGAAACCTGAGTTTCGAATCACCCCACCGTAGCAGGAAAGATTGCTATTATGCCAACTTCGTAAAGATGTGTCAAGTGCTAATTTCGAAAAATTAGCACAAATCACACAGTCTTTTGTGAATATTATTTTTTGCAATATGTTTCAGGCATTAATAACTCCATGGATTTAATACTCAATGGACGCAATACACCACTGTACTGTGCAGGGAAATTATCTGCTGGCTTACCCAAATCCGAAACCTCAACTTCCAACATAACAGGCGTGTAAGGTGCTTCCGTATTACCTAACAAATCTTTATATTGTGAAAACAAATTCACTGTCTCACTATCTTCCACAATATAAGTGTTTGTTTTACCGCACAATTGGAATACTGCTTCTTTTGCCCCTTTCAAAAAGACACCTTTCACTGTTTTACCTTCTAAATTCTCTTGATCTGTACGTAGTTTTTGAAAAACATACATATCAGCAAATTCAGAGTCTATCTTTTGTCCTTCCACATCTAGCATAACTAAATGATCTTTTTCAACCAAGAATTGAGTTTTTTGACCCTTATCAGTCGTCAATATCACTCGACTACCATCTTCAGTTCGTTCAAATGTTCCAAATTCAGTCACATAACTATTTTCTTTACCTCCGAAGTAAAATGATGCTTGCTGAAATTTCTTGTCTTTCTGAAGCACCACACCCTCTAAAATACCACCACAACTTGCACAAGGTAGCAAGCTGAGATATTGACCTTCAACTTGAACATCTTTGACAGACACTTCTTTTTCACCACAAGCTGTTAAACACATAGCCGTCAAAATTGACGCTAATAATATGCTTTTTTTCATATATACCCCCGATCACTGGAAAAATTACATCATTTTTATAACAATATTTAAAAAGTAAATAAACTACATCGCTATCAGACAACTACAACGAAGAAAAGTTCATAATACTCTCTTAACAACACATACAAAAAAAGCATGAACCAAGTCCATGCTTTCTATCATAATCAACTAAATCATTAAGCAGATGTTGATTTACGTACCAATCTTTCTTTAATACGTGCACTCTTACCAGAACGCTCACGTAGGTAGTACAACTTCGCACGACGAACTGCACCACGACGTTTCACTTCGATTGAAGCGATTTGTGGAGAGTACAATTGGAATGTACGCTCAACTGCCTCACCAGAAGAAATTTTACGAACGATGAAAGAAGAATTTAAGCCGCGATTACGTTTTGAAATCACAACACCTTCAAAAGCTTGAAGACGCTTACGACCACCCTCAACCACACGTACGTTAACAACGACTGTATCGCCTGGGACAAATTCTGTTACAGGTTTACCACCTGTTAAACGAGCAATTTCTTCTTGCTCTAATGTTTGAATTAAATTCATTATTAAACTCCTTTATCATACACAACGTAACTATTATACTTTCGTATTCAACGCACCTTACGCTGACCGTTGTCAGAGGATAAAACGCACAATTATACGCAACAATTTATATTTTATCAAGAAAAAACGACCCCCACAGGGACAGTTTACAGATACCTGATTGACTCAAAAACAACACATAACTTAAAATTATTTCGTCGCTTTTTTGGTTAAAACCCCTGATTGTGTCGAAATAAAGACCACACTAGCTGGCTTACGAGCAAAGAACCCACAACAAACCACACCCGGAATTTGATTGATGTCTTCTTCCCAAGGCAGGGCATTATCCACAGAAAAGCCATGCACATCAATAATAGGACAACCATTGTCTGTAATAAAGCCTTCACGAAGCACGACACGACCACCTTTTGCTTCCATCGCACGAGTCACCTGTGCTTTTGCCATCGGCAAAACTTCAATCGGCAATGGGAATTGACCTAATGCATCTACCCACTTACTCTCGTCCACAATACATACAAACTCATCTGCAATATCTGCCACAATTTTTTCTTGTGTCAAAGCACCACCGCCCCCTTTGAGCATATGCAAACGTGGATTGACCTCATCTGCACCATCAATGTAGTAAGGAACAGAGGTCACTTCATTTAAATCCAGCACCTTGATACCATGACCCTCCAAACGTTTTGTACTACGCACAGAACTCGTCACAGTTGCGAAAAAACGATCTTTATGTTGTGCCAACAAATCAATAAAACAATCTACTGTAGAGCCTGTGCCAATACCCAACACGGCAGATGAAGGGATATTCGCTAACACGTAGTCTAGCGCCGATTGTGCCACTTCTTGTTTTAACATTTGTTGTGTTTTCATATAAAGTCCTCGTTGTATTTAATATCTATAACTGTGATAGATTAAACAATCTCACCTTTGTCGTCAAGCTTTAACACTTTCATAAAAAGATCTATTCGTTAAAACACAAGTCAATGAAAAAGTGCGATTCTACAAGAAAACACACAGCACATTGCTGCATAAAAGCTCCCCTGTAATTTACCGACTTACAAAAACATGGCATAATTAAATTTTAATTTTACTGTTGATTTCCCATGCCACGTCCAATTCAGTCAATCATTCACTTAAATGCCATGTCACACAATATGCAAGTGATAAAAGACTTTCTTACAAAGTCAACACACCAACCTGCATTATGTGCTGTCATCAAAGCCAATGCATATGGACACGATATAGAACATACCGTTAATGGATTTGCAAAGGCAGATATGTTTGCAGTAATCCAAATGACAGAGGCCATTCGTTTGAGGCAATATGGTGTTAAGAAAAATATTTTATTATTGGCAGGATTCTATGATTTGGAGGATTTAAACCATATTGATCAATATCAAATTCAGACCATGGTACACACACAGTTTCAATTAGACCTCATCAAACATAATCCACCAAAACACCCTATTTCGATCTATATCAAAATTAATTCTGAAATGAATCGATTAGGTTTTGAATTAAGCGAGCTACCTCATATTTTTAAACAGGCAAAAATAATGCAGGACAAGGGATATATTGATCAAATTCATTTCGCAACACATTTCCCTTCTTCCGATAATCTATATAATAATGTGCTGCCATTTACCGATCAGATTTTTAGTACACTCAACCAAATGATCCCAAAAGAAGAGAGAAAAAAACATATCGTCACATTGGCAAATTCTGCCACGCTATTACGCTATCCAAATCTCGGTCACCCAGACTATCAAATGGTCGTCCGAGCAGGCATTATTTCCTATGGTCTCAATCCTTTTCCTAAAAGTTTTTGTGCACCACTACCACTCAAACCTGTCATGGAGCTAACAAGTCAAATTATTGCTATACGTTCTCTTCAAGCAGGTGATCCTGTTGGTTACAATAGTCAATTTATTGCCCAACAACCTATGAAAATTGCAGTGGTTGCTGCAGGGTATGCTGATGGCTACCCAAGAGAGGTGAACAAGAATGCATACGTCCTAGTACATAACACACCCTGCACCATTATTGGGAAAATTTGTATGGATTCTATGATGATAGACATCACTCATTTAGAAGATGTTCAATTATTTGACAGCGTTATATTGTTTGGAGAAGGGGTACTAACTGCAGATACAGTTGCAGAATTTTCACATAGTATCCCTTACACGATTGTGAGCAAAACGACCGAACGTGTTATCTGTACGCCCAACCCCACCAAGGACTAGTGAATCATGGCAAAAGAAAAAACATATTACCAGTGTCAGCAATGTCAAGCAGAGGCACCAAAATGGCAGGGACAATGCCCACAATGTCATGAATGGAATACATTAGAAGAACAAGTACACACAAAAAAAACAAATCATCAGCACCGTTTTGCACATTTAGCCAGTCGTGCCAAAATTCAAACCCTATCTAAGGTACAAGCAAAAGAACATAGCCGACTTGACACAGGGTTGAGTGAGTTTAATCGCGTATTAGGTGGTGGTCTAGTTCAAGGGGGTGTAGTTTTAATTGGTGGTGATCCCGGTATTGGGAAATCCACATTACTTATACAGGCGATCAGTCATCTGTCTCAACAACATGATGTGTTATACATTACAGGTGAGGAATCAGCTGAACAGGTTGCCATGCGAGCAAAACGACTTGAAATCAACGACAATCATATCCAGCTTTTAGCAGAAATCGAACTGGAAACCATTCAAGCTATTATAGAGTCACATAAACCTCAAATTTTAGTCATTGATTCTATCCAAACACTTTTCTCAAATCAATTAACTGCTGCCCCTGGATCTGTGTCTCAAGTGAAAGAATGTGCAGCTCAGCTCACTAGAATTGCCAAACAACAACATATCAGCCTCATCATGATTGGACACGTTACAAAAGACGGGACATTGGCAGGACCTCGTGTATTAGAGCATATTGTCGATAGCGTACTTTATTTTGAGGGTGACACACATGGCACACACCGTCTTATTCGCGCCTTCAAAAACCGATTTGGTGCTGTCAATGAGTTGGGTGTTTTTGCAATGACCGATAAGGGCCTCAAAGGCGTATCTAACCCATCAGCTATTTTTCTATCTCAATTTAATGCACATGTATCTGGTGCATGCGTGATGGCAACGCAGGAAGGCACACGCCCACTGCTCATAGAAATTCAATCCTTAGTCGATAAAACACACACACCCAACCCAAAACGTTTATGTCTCGGACTAGAAGGTAGCAGACTGGCCATGTTATTAGCCGTCCTGCATCGTCATGCCAATCTAGCGACATTTGACAAAGATGTATTTATCAACGCCGTTGGTGGTGTAAAAATCACTGAAACTGCAGCTGATTTACCCATACTACTATCTATCATTTCATCTATGCTCAACAAACCCTTACCTGAGGGATTGGTGGCATTTGGAGAAATTGGTTTAACTGGAGAAATCAGACCCTGCGTGCGAGGACAAGAACGTTTAAAAGAGGCTGAAAAGCTCGGATTTACACAAGCGATTATTCCTGCCCATAATCAACCCAAAAAATCTAAACTAACGATTCATGCAGTATCTAGAATTGAAGATGTATTTAACCTACTCACCTTACATTAGATCCTGTTACTCAACTCAACAAAGACAAGGACTCACAATGAACACAACACCCAAAAAGAAAAAAACTGTTTTTATTATTTCAGATGGCACGGGTATAACAGCTGAAACATTTAGCCACTCTATTTTGGCACATTACGAACATATATACGATTTTAAGCAACAACGTGAGCCTTATATCACCACGGAAGATAGAGCTCAGAAAGTATCTGCAAAAATCAATCAAATCGCAAAAGAAGAAGGCGAACCACCCTTTGCATTTAGCACTTTAGTCACCCCTATGATTACAAAATACATTCAAACCAGCAATTGTATTTTCATGGATCTCATGGCACCATTTGTGAGCACGATTCAAAACAAACTCCATATTGAACCACGTTCCAAAGTAGGAATGACACATGGCGATACTCATTCAAAAAATTATCAAGAACGTATTGAAGCTATCAACTTTACATTAGAACACGATGATGGTCAGTTTATTTACGCACTAGATGAGGCAGAAGTCATCTTAGTGGGGGTATCTCGTTGTGCAAAAACGCCAACCAGCTTATATCTAGCAATGCAATATGGTATTAAAGTCGCTAATTTCCCACTCACCCCAGATGATTTTGCAGATGGCATGCTACCAAGTACTATTTATCCACATAAAAACAAACTATACGGACTCACAATTGACCCGTATCGTTTAAGTGAGATTAGACAAGCACGTATGCCAAACTCCAGTTATGCTAGTATTGAAAACTGCAAAAAAGAAATACAAGCTGCTGAAAGACTTATGCGTTTAGAAGGCATACCGTATATGTCAACCACGAATCGATCCATTGAGGAAATCACCACCAAATTGCTTCGTGATTTAAACATCAATGATTAATCGTAAAACAGCAAAACATCATACAAAAAAAATCCCAAGTCACTCTACTGAATAAAGTGAACATCAAACATTGAATACAACTTTCAGAATGTCCACCTACATCAATAGCATACCTTGGGATTCTATTTTAATCTTAATGATTAAAAATACTCAGTACTTATTCTATAAAGCCTGCACAATCAGGAAAACAGACTTCATTCAGAATGAAACTATACATTATCTTTCTAGGATTTATTCTTTATTGTCCCATTAAAAAGCCTAGGCGTTATTTGGTATTAAATAAAATTAAACACCAAGAAAACAATCTTCTTTAAGATAATTCACCCTTTTCCGATAGCAAAATAGCCACTTTTTGTGTTGACTCAAACTGCGATAAGATCACAATCATAATCACGGTAATAGGCACACTCAAAAGCATACCCATCACGCCCCACAATTGACCCCAAACAGACAATGCAATAATCGTCACCATAGGGCTAATATTTAAACTTTTACCCATAAGTCTAGGTTCAATCACATTACCCACCACCTGTTGAATCAATCCAACGGACACTAAAACAATAATGAACGGTGTAAAGCGACCAAACTGCAACAAACTAAATGCTGCAGGGAATAATGTTGCCACTAAGGAACCAATCGTTGGAATATAATTTAAAAGGAAAATCAAGAAAGCCCATAACACGGCAGAATCCACACCGATGATAGTAAGCACCAAGAAACTAGCCCCAGCTGTCAAAAGACTCATCAGTGTTTTTACTCTAAAATAGCTTGATAAAGACTTTTGAACCTTATCTAAGGTCAATGTGAACTTTTCTTTTTTCTCTGCCTCTGGGAATAAAGCATCCATTTTTAATTTAAAACTATCAACCTCCAAAAAGATAAACAACATATAAATTAAAATCATCATTGTATGACTTAATATACCTGACAAACTTTCTGCCAAACTTGATAGAATATTTTTCATATCAAGTGTTTGGAAAAATGCCGTCATTTGTTCACCCACTTTGATTTTCAACAATCCCTCAACTTGAGAGACAACATTTGCAATATTATTCTCATATAAAGAAAATGAAGAAATCAACGCAAATAGATTTTGTAATACAGTATTAATCACCAAGTAACCAATGAACACCAAAGCTGTCAAAATCAGCAAAGATTGCAACTTCTCAGGCACAAAGGTACGGAAAAAATAAGATTTATTGGCTAACTGCTTAAACTGCATTGTTGCAAACCACAGCAATAAAGCAATAATAAACTGAATTAACATGCTTTGTTCATAAATCAACAACAACACCGTACCCGTTAAAATCACTACAAAATAAGCAAGATTTTTCATGTTTTTTAACTCCTACTGAACAGCTTGCTGATACATTCTATACAAAGCATCATCATACTTATACACGTCCCACTCGTATCTTACTTTTTTGCTCTGTGGAACCCACGCTGTAAAATAATTAATAAATACTTTGAACTCATACTTATCTTTAACATTGACCCACTTTTCTTTGTCAGCCGTAAATAGTGCTTGAATGGTCTCTTTATCGTACTTGGCGTGACCCTCTAACAAATAATAAGCAAAGTCTTCTGCTCTCTCTAAACGAATACAACCAGAACTAAATGCACGTGTTGATCGAGTAAACAAACGACGACCCGGTGTATCATGCATATACACATCATGTTTATTAGGGAACATGAATTTCACCAATCCCAAGGCATTTCGTTTACCCGGTTTCTGACGCAATCGATATTTCTCAAAATCATTCACCCAATCCACTTCAGATTTTTCAACGACTTGGTTCGTTTCAATATCTAACACTTCAATATTTTTAAATGCCGTAGCGTCTTTTTGTAATTTCGGTAATTTGTCCTCATTAAATATCGTTTCTGGCACATTCCAATAAGGTGCAAATACAACACTTTCTAAACGATCACTAAAGATAGGTGTTGGACGCTTTTTTCGACCCACAATGGTTTTTGTAAAGAATAAACGCTCATTGTTTTTTCGTATTTCCATCGTATAAGATGGAATATTAATCCAAACATATCGGACATTTGATGGAAAGTTATTCCAACGCCATCTTTCCATATTAATCACCAACGCTTTTATTTTGTCATCATCTGTCTTGTTTAAAAACAATAATGTATTAAATCCAACAACACCATCTGCATCTAAACCATTTTGCTTTTGAAAACGAATCACTGCCTCTTGTGTCTCTGAATCAAACACATCTGTTTCTGATGCAATATTTAAAAGATGTTTCAGCTTTAGAACTGATGCACCACGATCACCTACTCGTAGTGTTTTATATGGCAAATGATATCGTTTAATACGATTTCGTTCTTCACGTGCCTCATCTGTATTGTAGGCTTGTTTCAAGCGATTATATTCTGCACGCATGACCTGATAAGTAGGATCACCAATATCTAATACACCTGTCATTTTCCCTGACTGTTTCATTAAATAATACAAATAACGATAGTCAATGCGAATGGGTTGTGTATTCCATGTTTTAATGATTTTCTCTGGTTCTTTGCTACTATGAGTCAAATTCTCAGGCACTTCTTTTGGATTCAACACACCATTGGTCAAATGGTCTTTATACGCAATAAACGCATCTGTTAAAATCACATCTAAACCTGCTGGATCCTCAATTTTCGTATAAGCAGACAAAGAAGACAATAGGTTCGCATGATAAGTTCGTGGATTTAAAGCATGCGTATCCGCCTCACGAATTTTCTTAATTAATGAAAGACCTAGTGACGATAATCGCTCGCCATCTAACCATAAATACTGATTATTATTGTCACGATACAACTGTCTTAATGTACGCACACGATGTAAGGACACTAATTCAGATTGATACACTACACCTTGATCTAAATTAGCCAACACACGATCCAATGAGGTCATGTCTTGGTTGATATACTCAGGCGCTGCCTCAACAGGCTGATTTATACCAATCCCTAACACAATCGAGCAAAACATTAAAACACTCATCACATACGTTTTCATTTTCTTTTTCATCCTATATCTCTACAGTTATTTTATTTACAAAACATCTTTTTATTCTATCACATTCAGACATCATAAATATTTCACTGATTTATAAGCATAATAAAATATGCTACTTTTTAATATTTGCCTTTATGAAGTTATTTCATTTACAATAAAAATATTAGACGTATATTTGTGGAGAAAACGATGTTTGATTTTTTTTCAGAAGGACTGGTAGAGGAGATTAGCCCTCAAAAAGCCAATCAACTTATCAAAACAAAAGGCGCTATCATTATTGATATTCGCTCCCCAGAAGAAGTATCACAAGCCAGTATCCCTAACGCTGTTAATATACCACTAAATACACTGACAACCACTCCCTTACCCATGACAGATATTCTTATATTTTCGTGTCGTAGTGGGCGTAGGACTTTAATGAATCAAAAACTATTTAAGTCTATTTCTGGCAATAAGACCATTTATTTAATGCAAGGAGGCATTATTCAATGGCAAGCAAGTGGACTACCTATTAGCTCATAGGAACTATATATGAAAACATATTACGGCACTTTATTTATGTATGATCAAGAAGGATCAACTGGCATCGTACAAGGCAACGACAAAAAATACTATACGTTCTCTCGAACACAGTGGGAAGGACGATACCCACCTATTCACGAAGAAGCAGTGGTGTTTTTATTAGATGAGCAACAAGAGATTACTCGCGTCCAAAGCTTAGAAAGTTACGAAGAAAAGAAGCAACGTCAAGAAGCGATTAAAACACAAAAAGTTCACATCGCCAAAAAACAACAAAACACAAAAAAACCTCATAAAACTGGCATAATTGCACGTTATCATGAGTGGATTAACACCATTGAACAGAAAACTGCAAAAACACTGTTTGATTTGTTTTTACTCAGTGTCTTTACAAAGACGACACAATTCTCAGGTAGAGCGTCTCGTCGGGAGTTCTTTGCATTCTTTATTATCACATTACCATTCAACCTAACAGCTGCATTATTAACATTACAACAAACTAGCTTTGCCTTCTCTGGTCTTGGTTTACTCTACATGTTGGTGATGTTGGTCGAATATGTCCTATTTGTACCTAATTTATCATTAATTTTTAGACGATTACATGATCGAAACCTACCCGGTATTTTTAGTATGATCGGTTTATTCCCTCCTATAGCACCTGTATTGATTGTCATTCTCTTTTTAAAGGGGAAACCCGGAAAAAATAAATACGGAGAAGAGCCTAAATACTAATACACCTATTTGAAATAAAACAAACCCAAACAGAGACTCCGTTAGGCTATCAAAGCAATCGTCTGTTTGGGTTCAATACATCATTCATATTCATGAATGCTTGAATATTAAAAATACCACAGTAGCCACAACATCACGAGGACTAACAGAACTGGCAACACCCAACTCATCTGACGAAAATCCTCACATTGGGTATAACATTCAGGACAAATCGTTTCTAACAAATCACCAAAATAATATATAGGTTTTGGTGTCACTTCTTGCTGACAACCCGGGCAGATCATTTTGGACTTGGTCGTAGCTTGATTCTCCATATTACACCTCAGAACATGCAATAGTGACACAACAAATCCCCTCTTGACAGTTCAATGGTTCAGACAAACACCACTTATCATACGTATCACGCCTATAAGCTGTAAATATTTTAAGCCCTCTCCGTTCTAAATGATGGGGCAAAGAGATCGGAATCCCCTGTGTAAAATATAATAAACCTGCTTCCACTTCTGCAGATTGAATAGCCACCAAAACATCATCTATAGCACCACAAGGCACGCCACCCACCTGCCCTCCAAAGATTTGTTCAACCAACCACATCTCCACATCATTTGAACAGTATGCAATATTGATTTGCCCTTCTATACCTCGACAAGTTGAGATAATTTCACGCCAAATACACTGTACAGCATAAGAAGATAGGCTGTTTGATTCACCCATTAAACGATCAATAATCGCTTTTTCCCTATCCAAACGAATTAAACGGTCTTTTTTCTGATATTGTTTGAATTCTCCAATACGCATCGCAAGATGTGCACGCTGTTCTAATAACCGCAGGATTTCTCGATCAATCACATCAATCTCTTGACGACAATTATTCAATGATTCAGACAACTGAACGGAACAATCTACGCTTGGCACAGATAACCCTCCTCAAAATGCTGCATAAACGCAATTAAATCATCAACAGCCTCCATTGGCATCGCATTGTACATCGACACACGAATACCACCAACAGCAGAATGTCCTCGAAGATACAACAATCCAACTTGCGCTGCTTTCTCCAAAAATGTCTGCGTCAATGCAGGGTCTTTTAAGAAAAACACAACATTCATTCTAGAACGTGATGTAGGAGATACATGAGTAACATACATATCAGACGTATCTATAAATTGATATAGACGGTTTGATTTTTGTTTTGCTCGATCCTCCATAACGGACAATCCACCCTGTGATAAGACCCATTGAAACACGAGAGAGGATACATATAGAGGAAAAGTCGGCAATGTATTCAGTGGCTTTCCAACACGTGCTATCTCACTATAATTAAACATTTCCGGACAAGACGCCAATGGTTCACCTAGCAATGACTCATGCACGAGTACAATTGTTAAACCTGCAATACCTGCATTTTTTTGAGCACTTGCATAAAAACAAGCAGGGGTTGAAAAATCAATCGGACGAGATAAAAAATTAGAGGACACATCAACCACTAAAGGAATAGATGTATCAGACAACCTTGGCTGACTGGCATATTCCATACCATTGACCGTTTCATTCCAGCAAAGATGCACATAGGAGACATGATCTCTCACATCACATGCCAACAAATCAGGGTTCGTGCTAAGGTGAGATGAATGAACACCTAAAGCAGGATAAGCAGACACATCAAACCCCAAACGTTTTGCTTCAGAAAAACTGGTCTCAGACCAATGACCTGATACAATATAGTCTGCACAGTGATGAGATTTCAATCCAATAAAATTTAATGGAATAAAAGTATTCTGAGCTCTAGCTCCCCCTTGCAACCAGAGTATATGCCAATCATTAGGCAAGTTTAATAAAGCACGTAAATCATGCACTGCTTGTTCTAACACCGATTGAAACTGCCCACCTCTATGAGGTAATTCCATAAGAGAAGTACCTAAGGACATATTCTCTTCTAAATCGACCTGAATACGTTGTTTCACCTCCATTGGCAGCACTGAAGGACCTGCAGAAAAATTCCATTTTTTCATCTGACACACCATAAATTATATTTCTCCTTGTAATGCCCAATTTTCAAATGCAAAAACTGTATCCAATGTACCCATTAAAACAAATGTATCATTTTCCATTGCTTTAAAATGTACTGGAATATCTTTAAGTTGCTTAGCATGACGTCTAATCGCCAATAATTCAACACCATATTGATTAAACAACTCATCATCAACCTCATGCCCAATAAGATAAGCATCAGCTGGCAATGTAAATGCGTATCGTTGTATCATCAATTCTGGACACTCCTGAACTTCTTCATCATCTCCAACAAAATACCCTTGTAAATTCTTATAGTGATTATAACGAACTTTACGCATCATATGATACACTTCAAAAAATGAACGCCCTAAATCCAATAAAGTATGTGACGATAACATCAAACTACTTTCTTGTGTATCGGATACCACATGATCTGCTCCTGCCTGCACAAGCGTTGTAACGTAATCTTCATGAGAAGCACGCGCAATAATCGACATTTTAGGAGAAATACATAAAATATGGTTAATAATTTCTATAGATGTTTGTAGCCCACCTATGGTAATCACCACCATTCTTGCATCTTTCAGCCCCAAAGATTCTAACAAATCTTTCCGACAAGCATCTCCATATTGGACAGGCTCACCTGCCGTACGAGCAACAGCAACACGAGCTGCGTCTAAATCCAACGCATAATATGGTATTTTTTGCTCTGTTAAAATCCGTGCCACACCTTGACCTGTTCGACCAAAACCAATAATTAGCACAAAACCTGACTGACCTAGTGCCTCTGAGATTGTCTGATCTGTTTCATAAACTGAACTCTTATGCCACTTAAAAAGGTTAGATAACTTAGTATCAACATATTCATAAATTTCCAGCAACATGGGTCCAATGATCATTGACATTAAAATAACCACTGTCATCACCTGTTGTAACTTTCCTGAAATAATATGAAATTTATCAGAAATAGATAACAAAACAAACCCAAACTCACCTGCCTGTGCTAAGTACATAGCCGTCCGAAAAGACGCACTTTTTGAATACTTCATAAATCGACCTACCACATAAATCACAAAGGCTTTAACAAGGATTAAAATTACCACCAATAAAAGAATATAAGACCAATCAGACAATAGCATGTGCAATTGTAGTTTCATGCCAATCGTCATAAAGAAAAAACCCAACAGAACATCTCGAAAAGGTCTAATATCACTTTGAACCTGATAATGGTACTGAGTTTCAGAAATCAACATACCAGCAATAAATGCACCCAAACTTAAAGATAAATTAGCCAATGATGTTAAATATGAAATGCCCAAAGTAAACAACAATACAGTCACCATAAATAACTCAGAGGATCCTGTCTTAGCCACTCTCCTGAAAATTGTATTCGTTACTCTTTGTCCAATCACCAACAGGACAAATAACACAACCACCATTTTAATGACAGCCAACAGTAATCCCAACATCACTGAATCCACTTTACCTGCCAAAACAGGTAGAAGAATCATGAGTGGAACAACTGCAATATCTTGCATCAACAAAATACCCATACTCATCTGACCATGTGGTGTTGCTAATTCCGTACGCTCTGCCAAAAGACGACTAACAATTGCTGTAGAAGACATCGTCAACGCCCCTGCCACCAAAAAAGCAGGCAACAAAGTATAATCTAACAAATATAAAATGCCCATCAATACGAGTTGTGTCAATAGTACCTGTAAACCACCAAAACCACATACTAAACTTTTCATAGATTTAAGTTTTGCTAAAGAAAACTCCAACCCAATACTAAACATCAAAAAAACAATACCAATCTCACCTAATAAGGTGGTCGTATCACTCATCATAATTAAATTTAACACACTAGGTCCAGCGATAAAACCAACTATTAAATACGCCTGCATAGAGGGAATTTTAAAATATCGACAAACAGCAACTGCGATAAAAGAGAGAAAAAGCACAATGACTAACAACTCTAAAGAAACTGCCATATCAACCTCACATTCAAACAAAACAAACCCACATACCAACAAAAAAGGTGCACTCTCAAGGAGATGCACCTTTTGACATTCAAAGGGAACGTTAGTTCCGTTTATCCTTGAGATTCATGTATGACATCTGATGAAGAAGTCTGCGAGCCCTCTTCTAGCACTTCAACTTCGTCCATTTCAGTTTCAACTACACGGTGTACACCTGATAAAGTAGCACCTTCATCTAAGTTAATTAATGTAACACCCTGCGTTGCACGACCCATTTCACGAATCTCTGCAACACGCGTACGTACTAAAACACCATCGGTCGTAATCAACATAATTTCATCATCATCATGCACTAAGGTAGCTCCAATGACTTTGCCATTGCGTTCAGACGTTTGAATAGCAATCATACCTTTGCCACCTCGTCCATGACGCGTATATTCTGGCATAGCAGTACGTTTACCATAACCATGCTCTGTAGCTGTCAAGACACTCACATCTTCATCTTTGGCAACTAATAGGGAAATTACGCGATGATCATGCTCTAAATTCATACCACGCACACCACGTGCATTACGTCCCATAGCGCGCACATCATTTTCATCAAATCGAACTGCCTTACCCGCATCAGAGAACAACATCACATCGTACTCACCATCTGTAATACCTGCACCAATCAAGAAGTCATCTTCATCTAAACCAACGGCAATAATACCTGCCTTACGTGGTCTTGAGAAATCAGATAATGCCGTCTTCTTGACCACACCTTTAGAGGTTGCCATAAAGACATAACGGTCATCTGCAAATTCTTTTACTGGCAAGATAACAGTAATATGTTCGTTTTCTTGCAATGGGAATAAATTGACAATTGGCTTACCTCTAGCGCCACGTCCACCTTCTGGAAGTTCCCAAACTTTTTGCCAGTAAACACGACCCATATCAGAGAAACATAGTAAGTAATCATGTGTATTCGCCACAAATAACTCACTAATATAATCATCATCTTTCATAGAGGTGGCTTGTTTTCCACGACCACCTCGACGTTGTGCACGGTACTCAGACAACGGCTGGCTCTTAATATAGCCCTCAATCGATAAGGTCACCACCATATCCATTGGCGTAATTAAATCCTCAACACCTAATTCTGACACATCATGAACAATCTCAGAACGACGACCGTCTTTGGCACAGAAAGCATTTCGAAGAGATTTTAACTCATCATCAATAATACCTGTCACACGAGCTGGTTTAAACAGAATATCCAACAGATCCGTGATTTCTAAAATGATATTTTGATACTCATTGATAATCTTATCCTGCTCTAAACCAGTCAAACGTTGCAAACGCATATTTAAGATTTCTTGCGCCTGTGTTTCACTCAAACGATACATACCATCTGCTTGAATACCAAACTCAAGTGGCAGTCCTTCTGGACGATACGCCTCTATACCACCAAAATCGTTGTCACCTGATTTTTCAATCATAGCGCGTACCAAAGAAGAATCCCATGTACGTTCCATCAAGGCTTGTTTTGCAACGGGTGGTGTTGGTGCAGACTTGATTAATGCGATAAATTCATCAATATTTGCCAAAGCAACGGCTAAACCTTCTAATACATGACCACGCTCTCTCGCCTTACGTAATTGATAAATTGTACGACGAGTAACCACTTCACGACGATGTTCCACAAAATATTGAATAATTTGTTTAAGATTTAATAGACGTGGCTGACCATCAACCAGTGCAACTAAATTCATACCAAATGTTTCTTGAAGTTGTGTCAGCTTAAATAAGTTATTCAACATCACATCAGGAATTTCACCACGTTTAAGCTCAATCACTAAACGAATACCGTCTTTGTCTGATTCATCACGAATATCCGAAACCCCTTCAAGACGTTTATTTTGAACTAGATCAGCGATTTTTTCTTGGAGTGTTTTTTTGTTGACTTGATAAGGTAGCTCATCAACTACAATACTGTAACGGCCATTGCTAATTTCTTCAAAGTGGGTTTTAGCACGCATAACAACACGTCCACGACCTGTCATATAACCTTCACGAACTCCTTGATGACCATAAATAAGCCCACCTGTTGGAAAATCTGGTGCTGGAATTAAACGCATCAAATCTTCAATAGAGCATTCTGGACTATGTAAATAGTGCAAACAACCATCAATGACTTCGGATAAATTATGAGGAGGAATGTTAGTTGCCATACCCACCGCAATACCCGAACTACCATTCACCAATAAATTAGGTACCTTAGATGGCAAAATTAAAGGTTCTTGCTCATTGCCATCATAGTTAGGACCAAAATCAACGGTTTCTTGACCAATATCAGCCAATAACTCATGCGCTATTTTGGATAATCTCACCTCAGTATAACGCATTGCCGCAGCACGGTCGCCATCTACCGAACCAAAGTTACCCTGACCTTGAACCAACAAGTATCTCATAGAAAAATCTTGCGCCATACGCACAAGACTGTCATACACCGCCTGATCCCCATGTGGGTGATACTTACCAATCACATCACCAACAATACGTGCAGATTTTTTGTAAGGTTTGTCATGGTAGTTGCCCATTTCATTCATGGCAAATAGCACACGACGATGCACAGGTTTTAGACCATCTCGTACATCAGGTAAAGCACGACCAACAATCACACTCATTGCGTAATCGAGATAACTTCTTGTCATCTCCTCATCAAGAGAAATAGGTCGCTTTTCTTTTGCAAATTGTTCCATCTATCTATCAACTCTCTATAGACTATTTAAAACACCTATTTTACCATTTTTTGCTATTGCTTGTTGCCTTAACCCAACATAAAGTAATAAATTCATGAATCTTAGTAAAATACCCACAAGAGAGACAAAAAAACCAGCAAAAACGATTCAAATTGTGTATAGTATAGGTCATAAGCTTGCGTGTATGCTGTGTATCAAATATAATTCATAGAGATACTGGCAAGTATTTATCATTTTATATGGCGTATGTCATATACGTTTTTCATTTTACTTAACGAGGATAGTTATGAAAAAAATCTCTAAAATCACATTAACAGTAGCACTTGCAGCTGTTTCTGGTGCAGTATTTGCTTCTGATTTCTGGACTACAGGTACTGGCGAGCCACTTAACTGGAAAAACCGCGACCAAGAGCTTTGCTGGCAAAATGGTTTTGCAAAAGAAGGCGCTACTTGTGGAAAAGCAACAGTATCTGCTGAAAAAATCAATTTATCTGCTGATACAACATTTGATTTTGACAAAGCAACATTAAAAGCTGAAGGCGTTAAAACATTAAACGACTTAGTTGCTAAAATCAAAAAAGTTAAATTAGAGTCTATCATTGCTGTAGGTCACACTGACTCAACAGGTCCTGAAGCGTACAACTTACGTTTATCTGAACGCCGTGCACAAACAGTTAAGAACTTCTTAGTCAACAAAGGCGTTGCTAAAGACTTAATCTATACAGAAGGCAAAGGCGAAGCAAGCCCTAAAGCTTCTAACGCAACACGCGCAGGCCGTGCTGCTAACCGTCGTGTAGAAATCGCAATTACAACAACTAAGTAATTTTTTACTTACACGCAAAAAGCCTCCATTGTGGGGTGAACCCCGAAAGTTGGACACAACTCTCGGGGTATTTTTATACCTCTTTACAAGGGACTCCCCTATCCTAAAAAAATAGGACATAAAAAAAGAGCCTTTCGGCTCTTTGATTCGTTCTGTTGACAAGTGAATCACGCTCCTGGCAATGCTATATTAAGCAGCCAATGCGAAACGTTCATCGTTTGCATTTATAGAGTTTGCTAGATTTACGGTCTTTGCCCACCGGCTGCCAATCTTCCTATTTTCCCCTGTCGATACCAAGAACGTCCCCATCATGAATATACCACCATACACTCATGGTGGAGACGGCGGGATTCGAACCCGCGTCCAAAAGACTGTCAGTCAATCAGATATACAGCTTAATAAACATTTTATCAAAAAGATATGAAACATACAACACACAAATATCTTCAATAGAATTGCACAAGCGAACAGCTTAGAGTAAACTTAATATTTTATACAATCTCAAGAGAGTACGTCATGACAGGCATTGCTTTTATTATCACAACAAAAAATACAGAAGAAACCTCATTAGACGCAATCAGCAAAACACTCAACAGCTGTATTGCCTTTGCCAAAAAACAGGCAATCCATATCCCTAATTTTGTTGTTAATTATGGACCTACTGGGTATTCCAAACCAGAAAAAGAAACACTCATCCCCAAAATAACAGGTCTTGTCGAATTTAACCAAAATGAAAATATTCAAAGATTATATCAAATGGCTGACAACAATCTATTAGACCCATTAGCTAAATGTCTGAGTTTGAATTGGTTTATTCTCAAGCTGGTTTACCAAAAACTAGCGAATGACTATCATCGATTCATTATACTAGAAGCAGGACAAACATTAGATGAGGCAATCACGCAGACAGCCTTATTCTCTACAAATCCTGCAGAAACACCAAGTATTTATGTGCCAAAAAAACAAATTTCTCATCTAACAGCTGCCGAAAGCAAACATGTGTTTTTTAAACGAGATGCTAAAGCATGGGGATTTGATTCAGAAAAAACAGATGAGATTCTCAAAGTCCTTGTCAATATGGCAAAACATATGCAAGACACTTATGACAACATACATTGCTTGGATTTTCCACATGCTTTGTATGAGCACTTACAAAATCATCACTTAACAGAAGAAGCTGCATTACAGGTCTAACAAGAAGACTCATTAAACAACGACAAAAGGCTTTCATCAGAGAGCCTTTGTTGTTTTAAAAACTTTTTCATGGACAAATGACCATATTGAGGACGTACGACATTGGCTATTTTTGGGGCGTTTAAAGATTGAATCATAGATGGATCAAAACCGTACTTTATAGCAATATCTACTGCCCATTCATGCCAACTACGACAGTCCCCCTCCACTAAATGATAGACACCATAAGGCAAAACATCTTCAAAACCACGTTGGGTGTGACCTATAAACCCGTCCTTTAATAAAGCACATATCACCCTTGCAACCCAAATAGTACGTGTTCTGTGGCTATACTGATCATCATAAACAAAAAACAACTGTCCCTCATATAATTTTTTTAAAATTTTTGTCTGAAAGTTAACACCAATATCATCATACAACCCAGCCGTTCTAAAAATCCATACAGGCAGTCCAGATGTTAATAGCAAATGATCTGCCAAAGCTTTACTTTCACCATACACATTTAAAGGGGCTATGGGCTCATTTTCGGTCTTCGCACACGATTTCTTTCCATGGCCATACACATAGTCAGTAGAAAACTGAATCCATAAAGGGGGTTTCTTTAACGCTGTTAATGCATTCACCATAGACTGAACAGCATAAGCGTTAATTTGAAAACACGCTTGTTTATTAACACCAGATCTTCCAACATCCGTATAAGCTGCAGTATTAATAATCACATCATAATGTGATAAAAAAGATAAATCTTTGGGTAAAGATAAGAAATCTAAATAATGAGTAAATACGTCATTCACATATTCACTCGCCTGATGGGTTGTTTGCTCGTAATATAAACCCAAATCTTTACAGGTCAGAGCAAATGCTTTTGCCAACTGACCTGTAGTCCCTAATATTAAAATTTTCATGAGGCTATCATTACAACTGATCAACCACAATTTCTGCTGCCTCTCGTGCAGGGATATCAATAAGGTCTCTTAGAGCCTCCTCTTCTTCTACTTGCTTTTTGAGGTCTCCTTCTGTGTATGATAAACCATCATCTAACTTAAACACTTTAAGAGACGATTCTCCCAATCGTTGATATTCCTTTTTGAAAAACTCTCGTTTTTCCTTCATAAATTGACGACGCTCAAGACGTTTATTTTCATTCAGAGAGACTTCTTTATTATCCAAATACTCATACTCAAATGCTTTTTCTGCTTTAAATACAGACCACGTTTCAGACGCACTTACTCGCTTATCATGTGCTTTTTTAATCAAGGCAATGGATTTAGGCAAACCGATGACATCATAATCCCCTTTAGGGATTTGGCGCCATGGTAACGCATTATCATAGTCCATCTCACCATATTCCTCTGCATGAATAGAACTTGGAAATTCAATATCAGGAAGTACTCCCCGAATTTGTGTAGAGGACCCATTGGGTCTAAAGAACATTTGAATCGTCCATTTAAATCCACCTAAATCTGCCATTCTTGGATTCTTTAAGAAGTGATTCAGCTCTCTGAATGACTGAACAGATCCTTTGCCCCATGTGGTATAACCCACAACAACACCTCGTTGATAATCTTTCATAACACCTGCAAAAATTTCAGATGCTGATGCAGAGTATCGATTAATCATCAGTACAATCGGTTTTTTCCATACCGATCTTGTATCAAAATAACGACTTGGTGTATATACATTGTCAATTTCACCATCTGCATCTCGAACCTGCACAACAATCTGATGCTGACCAATAAACAAACCCGATAAACTCGCTACTTCATGCAGTGAGCCACCTCCATTATCTCTTAAATCAATGACAAGACCTTCTACACCTTCTTTTTCATAGTCATCTAAAATATTTTCCACATCTTTTGTTAAGCTTTGTCCATCTTCCCCTTTTTCAGAGAAACTCGCTGCGTAAAAGCTTGGAATGGTTAAATAGCCAATCTTATAGGTTTTTCCATGACGTTTAATATCTAACACCTGAGAGCGCGCTCTTTGTTCTTCTTGTTGAATATGATCACGGACGATTTGATAGATATGCAAGGGACCATCTTCACCACCCTCTGTTGCTTTTCGCATACCAAGACGTACAATCGTGCCTCGTTTACCACGTATTAACTTCACCAAGTCATTGGTACGATAACCCACCACATCTTGCATAGGACCCTCTGTCCCTTGACCCACTGAAACAATTAAATCCCCGGTTGCAAAGTTTCCTGTTTTAAACGCAGGTCCCCCTTTAATCACCTTACGGACTACATTATAGTCCCCACGATTTTGAATCTGTATGCCCACACCTTGTAAAGACAAACTCATATCAATTCGGAACTGTTCACTGGCTTCTGGTCCCATCCATTTTGTATGAGGATCTACAGTTTTTGTCATAGCATTAACAATTAACTCAGACACCTCTTCAGACGTCATACGTAACAAACGATTACGTGTATTGATATAACGTTTTTTAAGCGTCTCACGAATTTTTTTATCACTTTTTTTGTTTAATTTTAAACGCAAATAATCATTTGTTAAGCGATCTTCCCAAACACGGTCCAAGGCTTTATCATTTGCCTCCCATGGCGTTTCATCACGATCCAGCAAAAACACACGTTGTGTCTTTAAATTAAATGGTTTCTTTAGGCGATTAATGACATAATCATAACGTGCAATAACCTTTTGACGATAATACTCAAACACATCAAATCCATCTGTTAGGCGGCCTTTTTGTATATTATCGATAAACTCATCTGCCATAGGTGCCCAATCATCCACATCTTCCTGTGTAAAGAATAATTTACTACCGTCTATATTCTCTAAAAACGCTTTAAAAGCTGCCTGTGAAAATTTGACATCCATCACATGTCGATCATAAGCACGAGCATCAATCACAGCAGACACAACCTTCGCAGCAAGACGATGGCTCATTTCTGGATTCAAAACTTTTAGTTCAGGCACTTGAGTACTCAATGCAAATACTTGATGACACACACATAATAGCGTGACAGACATTACCTTTTTAAATACTTTATTCATCATTCTTCGTCTATTTTTATCATTTTATAAAATTAATATCATACCTGAATTCATATCTTTTGTTGTTTTTTTAATAAAAAAGACAAAAAAACTTGCCTAAAGAAAAGCGTTCAGGCATAATTCTTTTTTTCAAGGCTCTTTAGCTCAGTCGGTTAGAGCGACGGAATCATAATCCGCAGGTCCCCCGTTCGAGTCGGGGAAGAGCCACCAAAATCTCCTCATCGTCGTATGAGGTTTTTTTGTATCTATCAATTGAAAATATCTCATACAACATCTGCAACACATCACCTATACCATACAGCACAATATGTATTGATCAGAACATACATCATCCATATTTCACAAGATATTCAGAACACCATAAAAATGACCGTTATCACATAGTAACAACGGTCATAGTTCATAAACATTTTATTTAGCAAAAATTATTCAGCCATCACAGAGGTATCCTCCAAAATCATCTGTTTAATTTCTTCTGCTGCTTGACGATCTTTGACTCTAAACAAAAACGCTCGTTCCCCTACCAAACCATTCATGGAGATAATTTTGTCATTTAATGTAATCACATAACCTAAACGACGATCACGACGTGCATCTAAACGAATTTGTTTCAATCTAAAGTTGACCAAAGTCAATCGCACGTAATATTTTTCGTCCAATCGATCAATGCCTACAGTGACCACCTGATCTAAATTAAAAATAGGTTTAGCAGCAAAAATATAAATTGAATCACCTTGTTCTGTCACAGGAACACGCTTAAATCCTTTTTTAGGTTGTTTTGTTGCAAAATAACCTTTGATTTGAATGGGACGTGTTACCTGCATAATAGAAGACGGCGCCTTATGATGCTCTAATTTAGGAAATAAGCCACATGCCGTTAACAAAGTAGCACAACACAATAATGTTAAAAATTTCTTCATATATCACCTTTATTAAAGTTTACCTCTAATCATCTTAGCAACTCTATATGCATTTTCTAAGTCCGACATGGGCAAAAATATCACACCATTTTTATGTTTAATACGATCAATCCGATCCACAAATAAGACTTCATCATTTAAATAAATATTTAACACACCCTGTTTATGGCGGCGAATTTGCTTTAAGAAGGCCTTATATTCTTTTGCCTGAACACGAACGCCCAATACAGCCTGATCGCCATACTCCCCTGCAAATACGGTTCTGACACTCTTTTTAGAAAAAACCGTTTTGTACTCTACATATTTTTTCTTTTTAAATGTAATCTTCTTTCTGCTTTGCTGTTTTTTATTTTTGGCGTTATACTTTTGAAAAAGTACAAAATCAAATCGTTTAACAGGTGATGTTTTCTCCAAAGAAACCGATGAGATTGTGTCTTTTTCGGGTACACTATGTGAAAACTCAGCACAGGAAGTTGCAAGTACACAACAAATAGCTGTTAAAAATAATCGTTTCATGTGTTTAATCACTTTTCTATATAAAGACGTGAATTATACACAATTTTTCAATAAAAATCATAGAAAATCTTATGAAAAAAATAATCATACTCATCATATCACTGTCATGCATCACAGGTTGTAGCACTTCTAGACCATATCAAGCACCTCAAAAAAACACAATTCAAAGAATCCAAATAACGCTACCGACACAAACACCTACTCACATCATGGGTAATATCACAGGAAAAATTTATATCAAAAACCCACACAATACCCAACAATATTTTGCAAAAAATACACAAGTCATATTGAATCCCATCAATCTATCTAGCCAACAATGGTACCAAGAAGTATGCACTAAGGGACATATACTCACAGGCAAAATGCCCCTATCATACCAACAACAACTCATCAAAACCACGACGAATGAACAAGGACAGTTTATATTTCAAAATATACCAACAGGTCAATATTATTTAGTCAGCCGTGCTTATTGGCTCGACAAGGACAGATACCAAGGTCCTGTACAATATGGGGGATTAATGGTTAAAATAGTGAATATTACAGCAGGCGAACATACCATCAATCTGGATAACAAAAACGCATGCCCTTATTATTTTGATCATTTTTAAACTTATTTATAAAGAGAACATTATGTCAATCACATTTACTGAACAAGAAATCGAATTACTGGGTCAAACAGCAGACTCTCTAGGGGCATTTGTAGGACGACACGTACTTGCTCAACTAGACACAGTACCCGAAGGATACGAATGGGTCGCTTTTGCTTGTCCATTGGACACCACCAAAGACAATACAGATGTCACACAAATTCAAATGGGAGGACCTACTGCACGTCTTATAGGTTCTGAAGGGGGGTTAGGCGATATACAAGAAGAAATGTATCTTTGTCAATTTCTATACGCGATTCAATTAACCGACGCACCAGATGCACGTTTTGTTCGCATCAATGATCGAGGAGAGCCAGTATTCTGGTCTAATGACCTCAACGAACTACTGCCATTTACATTGGAGAAACAAAGCAGTGGTTGTTGTAGTGGTGGTTCAGGAGGGTGTGGCTGCTCATCATCTCACAAACCAGAAGAACCTCATCAGCATGAAGAAAGTGGCTGTGGTTGTGGGGGTCATTAAAATTCCACAAAATATTAAAATAATGCCTCCCAACAGGAGGCATTATTGCATTTAAAAACCAAATAAATTAGGTTTATCAAGTGTCTGGAATAATGGGCATAATAATTTTGCTTTTTGTCTAACCTCCAAACTCACAGGCTCTTTTGATCGTCTTAACCCTGCCTCATCGAAAGGATACAACCACATACCCACCTGACAGCGACAATACGCAATACTCGGTTGTTCATCATCAGACAACATACATCGATCCATCGCTTTAGCGTATTGAACACGCTCGGAAACCGTCATCTCTACCGGCACATACACACGAAGCACAATATTCTGTAATTCCTTCTTATGTTGTTCAATCGTCTCAATATCATCAAAATAATGAATCACTAAATCAGCTGACTTAGTACAATACGCCTCATTTAAGTTATGTTTTGTGCAAGTTTTATAAATATCTTTGTATAACGCTTTGTACTCAGGACCCATTGTGTCTTGACTACATGCTATCAACAAGCACACCATACACGCATAAATGATTCTTTTCATTACAATGCCTTTTTTCTAGTTTTGAGATTGGGTTCTTTTTTAGGGATCATTAACACTTTAAAAATAAACCCTGTAGAAGAAAACACCAAAAAGACGCATAAGGTCACAATGTAAAAACGCCAGTCTTTAAGCGCAGAATTCGTCCAAAGCCGTTCAATATAAAAGCCAATGGATAAACTAATAAAATAAAACGCAAATACTTCAGCCACACGAACAAAAGGTGGTTTACGTGGCACAAATCGAGCCACCATCACATATGGTGTACTCAACACAACCAATAAACCAAATAAACACAACACCTTAAACAAAAGGTTTGTTGAATTTAAGCTAAAATATAATAAAAATGCGAATAATAAATAACTAATTATCGCTCTAAAAAAATAGAGCAAAGGCTTGTCAGACAATGGTTCTTGACGTTGGCGAAATGGCACAAATACAAACGGTATGTCCGTTAAAAACGGCAATACCGACAACAAAAACATTAAAACAATATATAAATAGACCATATAACCCTCGTAGATTAATCAATTAAAGACTATTCGATTAACCATTTACCTTAAACTATCATTATAAAAAATATACATCAAATACACAACCCATAAATCACCACACATCAAGATAAGACTAAATCCAATACAACCATGCCATGGAAAGATCAAAAAGATTTAAAATATCGAATCATATATTAGAAGCTCATTCAAACTGTAACACATCTGTTAAACGTTAAGAAAAAACAGCTTAGAAACGCCTAAAAAACACCCACAAAAGAGCGATATTAATTTATAATAGTAGGTTTGTAAAAAACAGGTAAATCTAATAAACAATTAGGTTCGCACAGGGTTACTGCAAATAGCATATGACAAACACCATTCTATATTAGACGCAAGTAATCCATTTTATTTTATAGGCACCATTATGAGCAAAACAATTTATAGAAAAGATTACACCCCTTACCCTTTTGAGATCAATCATGTCCATCTTACATTTGACTTGGATCCAGCTCAAACGACTGTACACAACCACATGAAGATTACATCAAAATCTGATGCCTCATCTGACCTTGTGCTTACGGGTGAAGATATTCACTTGATCAATATTAAAAAAGATGGCGTTTTACTCACCAAAGATCAAGATTATCATCTACACCATGAAGACGAAACCATTTATTTAACGATTTTAAATTGTGTGGGATCATTCGATCTAGAAGTCACAAACCAATGTGTGCCACAAGACAATACACAATTAATGGGACTTTATATTTCTGGTGGCGCATTCTTTACACAATGTGAAGCCGAGGGTTTTCGTCGCATTACATTCTATGCAGACAGACCTGATGTCATGAGTATTTTTGATGTCACATTGCGTGCTGATAAGAAATATACTTACCTACTCTCTAATGGTAACCTGATCGAAACAACAGAACTAGAAGATGGTCGTCATCAAGCACACTGGAACGATCCTTTTAGAAAACCATGTTACTTATTCGCACTTGTAGCAGGCGATTTCGATATGATTGAAAAATATGTTACCACCAAATCTGGCAAGGACGTATTACTCCAAGTGTACAGTGATCGAGGCTCTATGGATCAAACACAATGGGCATTAACATCACTAGAAAACTCCTTATACTGGGACGAAAAACGCTTTGGATTAGAACTTGACTTAGATCGTTTTATGATCGTTGCAGCACAAGACTTTAATATGGGTGCCATGGAAAACAAAGGGCTTAATATTTTTAATGCTGCATGCGCACTTGCCAACAAAGAAACAGCAACCGATGCGAACTTCGAACGCATTGAATCAATCATTGGACACGAGTATTTTCACAACTGGACAGGCAATCGTGTCACTTGCCAAGATTGGTTCCAATTAAGCCTCAAAGAAGGACTCACCGTATTTAGAGATCAAGAATTTTCTATGGATATGCTGGCAAAGCAATCCAAAACTGCCAAAGGAGCTGCCTCTGCACGTGCTGTTAAACGAATTGAAGATGTCAACTCTGTTCGATCTCGTCAATTCCCAGAAGATGCAAGTCCCATGGCACATCCAATCCGTCCTGATAGTTTCCAAGATATCAGTAACTTCTATACAATGACAGTCTATGAAAAAGGGGCTGAAATCATTCGTATGCAACACACGCTATTAGGTGAGGAAGGCTTTAGACGAGGTATGGACGAATATTTCCGTCGTCATGATGGTCAAGCCGTCACATGTGATGATTTCGTCAATGCAATGGAATGGTCTTATCAACAAGATCACCCTGATTCAGATTGGCGTATTTTCCGTCGTTGGTATCAACAGGCAGGTACACCAACTGTAGAGGTCACAACAAAGTATGATGACACTATGAATACTTATGAGATCACCCTATCTCAATCATGTCCAAAAGTCGGTGTAGAAAAAACACAAGAACATTTCACGAAACTACCATTCCACATACCTATTCAAATTGGTTTGTTAGATACATTCGGTCATGCCATCAAAATTGACGGAAAGGATAGCATATTGCTGGAGTTAAAAGAGGAAACACAAACATTTACACTCAAAAATATTCCAACACAACCTGTTGTGTCATTACTTAGAAACTTCTCTGCTCCAATCAAAATTAACTATGAACGCAGTTTAGAAGAATTGGCTTTATTGGCAGAGTTTGATACAGATCCAGTGGCGCGTTGGGACGCTATGCAAACATTATCCACACGCATTATTTTTGATTTGGTATCTGATATTCAAAAAGGGCAGAAAAATTTAACCCTTAATCCAATTTTAATTAATATTTCAAAGAATATCATTCATGATCATGAATTAGATAATGCTTATCGTGCGTTGTTACTCACATTACCAGACTACTCTGTACTTTCAACACAGTGTCAACCAATTGACCCAATCGCTCTAAATCAAGCAATTGATTTTGTTGAAAAATCATTAGCCATCGCTTGTCAAGGTCGATACGAGTCACTTTTACCAAAACTCGTGACAACGGGTCCATATTCACCAGATCCTATGAGTGCAGGTGTACGTCGATTAAGAAACTTAGCCCTTAAAAATGGTATATTGGCAGGTTCTCAAACACTCATTAAGGCAGCACATCAACAGTACGAGAACGCAGAAAACATGACTGACCGTATGGGGGCTTTAGTGGCCTTGTTACCTATGATAAAAGACAAAACCGTCAAAGCCCATTTCGATCATTTCTATCAGATGTTCAAAAATAACAATATGGTCATTGACAAATGGTTTGCCTTGCAATGTAGTGCACCATCAACCACACTTGATGATATGAAAGCACTTATGAAACACCCTGCTTTCACACTCAAAAATCCAAATCGTGCACGAGCTTCCGTTTTTGCATTCTGCAATAATATGCATCAATTCCATCAAACAGATGGACGTTGTTATCAGTTTTGGGCAGATCAAGTGATTGCACTCAATGGCATCAACCCAGATATTGCCTCTCGTCTAGCGCGTGCAATGGATTCCTGGACACACTATCGTCCTGATCTCAAACAACAGATGAAGTCTGCATTAGAGCGTGTTGAGAAACACCCTGATTTAGCAAAAAATGTGGCAGAAATTATTAACAAGTCACTTCACATCGCATAATATCAAATAGGTGCAGCCAAATGGTTGCACCTCATTACATTCAAAAAGTATAATATTCACTAGATAACATATCGCCATTTAAAGGATCAAAAATGCCTCAGTTACTCAATGACTACCTAGATAATGCAGTGCAAGCAGGTTATATTGATACAGCACTTCAAACAGCATTAATAGATGTTGCTAGCATGTGTCAAATCATTTCCAAACAAGTAGAAACAGGTTCTATCCACGGACTACTGACTGTACATGGAGATACCAATGTACAAGGGGAAGTGCAAAAAACCTTAGATATTCTATCCAACCAACAGCTATTAAACAAAGCAGAAGAATGTGTCGCTTTTGCTGCTGTGGCTTCTGAAGAAATGGAAGATATCGTTGATCTTAATCGACACAATGCCCCTTACTTACTGTTGTTTGACCCACTTGATGGCTCATCAAATGTAGAAATTAACGTATCTATTGGGACAATTTTCTCGATACTCAATGCACCTCAAGCCAATAGACCGATTGTTGAAAAAGATTTTTTACAAGCAGGCCGATATCAGATGGCATCAGGATACACCATTTATGGACCTCAAACCATGTTGATTCTGACCATTGGACAGGGTGTCGTAGAGTTTACACTAGATCCTATCAAAAATATTTGGTTAATGACAGCAGAAAAACTCACGATTCCTGAGGACACACAAGAATTTGCCATTAATATGTCAAACATGCGTCATTGGGCAACACCTGTTAAACGTTATATCGATGACTGTTTAGCAGGCACCACAGGCTGTCGTGGTAAAAATTTTAATATGCGATGGATTGCTGCTATGGTTGCTGATGTACATCGTATCCTACATCGTGGTGGAATTTTCATGTACCCATGGGATCAACGTGCTCCAGAAAAAGCAGGCAAACTACGCCTTATGTATGAGGCCAACCCAATGAGCTTTTTAATCGAACAGGCAGGTGGCGCAAGTTTTGCAGAAACACAACGTATTTTAGATGTAACCCCTGTTGAAATTCACCAGCGTATTAGTGTCGCACTCGGTTCAAAAAATGAAGTGCATACCCTAAATGAATACTATGACAAAGAATGAGCACAAATTGTCTCAATTTAGTAACCATTTTAATCATTTAGCTTAATATACATTGACAAAATAAAGGATACTCGCTAGAATGTTTCGTTTTGGATACGTTGTCACAGGTAATTGTGCCTCGGTGGCTGGCGACCCGCTTATTTAAGGAAATTCATCAAAATGAAAAAAGATATTCATCCAGAATACCGTGAAGTGGTTTTTTTAGACCTTCAAACTGGTTCTCAATTTATTACACGTTCAACATTGCAAACAAAAGAAACAACCGAAATTGACGGTGTAACTTATCCTTTGTTTAAGTGCGATGTGACATCTGAATCTCACCCATTCTATACTGGTACACAAACTCGTATCGTTGAGACTGGTCGTGTTGAAAAATTCCGTGCTCGTTTTGCAAACACAATGGGTGCTGCTAAAAAATAATAACCCATTCACTAAGCATAGCATGAACAAGCATGATATAATTATATATCATGCTTTTTTGTGTGGACGTGCGGGTGTAACATGCCAGTACTAAAAAAAATCATATCTCTTTCTTTCCCTATTTTAATCAGTCAATGGGCTGGTGTTGCCTTTATATTCTTTGATACCATTATGCTGGGTCACAAAAACCCAGAGTCAGTGCAAGCCATGTCTTTGGCATTATCTGTATTTAATATTGTATATATCGGATTTATGGGGATTGTTCACGCATTAATCCCTATTTGTGCACAACTCTATGGTGCTAAGCAATACAATCACATCGGGGAAATGTTTGGACAAGGGATTTATTTATCTCTTTTACTTTGTCTCGCAGCACTGTTACTCCTTGCAAAACCAGATATATTATTGGCGATGTCTGGTGACTTAACAGAACAGGTAAAAACAGATATCCGACAATATTTACTCATCAGCATGTTGGCACTCCCTGCACTCTTATCATTCCGCGTTATTTACTCTCTTTGTAACGCTGTTCAAAAAACAGCCGTCATTATGAATATAGGATTGATCGGTGTAGGCATTAAATTCATTTTGAATTATCTATTAATTTTTGAACCATTTGGATTACCAAGCTTAGGTAGTTTTGGTGCAGCCTTATCAACATTTATTGTGGCATGGATTAATATCGCACTGGGCTTTTATTTTATATACAAAACCCCATTTTTCAAACAATTCAATATTCGAATGGGAAAAATCTCTTGGAAAGCACAGAAAGATCTCTTCAAACTAGGGCTACCTATGGGAGGTTCTTATTTGGTTGAGATTAGTGCATTCAATGCAATGACCCTACTCGCAGCACAAGAAGGTACCATGGTATCTGGTGCCAATCAAATTATTGCCAATTTAAATTCCATTTTATATACACTACCGGGTTCTCTAGGTATCGCTGCAGCAAGCCTTACAGGGGAACAAATTGGTGCAAGACGTTTTAAAAATGCCTATCAAATTGTCATGAATAGTATTGTTGCAAATTTTATTATGTGTGCATTAACAATTACTGGACTACTTATATTTAAATCACAAATTATTCACCTATACTCGAATACAGATGCCATTATTCTAATCACTTCTACACTGTTTATGATTCTACCTGCCATGGTATTATTCGATGCAACACAATGTGTGTGTAGCTGCTTGCTTAGGTCATACAAAATCGCCACACTACCCTTTATTGCACAAACCATTTGTTTCTTGGGTATCGGGGTAACTGCAGGTTGGTTATTTGCATACGGACCATTGGCGGGTAAGCTACAATTTATCACTTCAATCCTAATGCCGGGTGCCCCTATTGGCATTTCATGTATGTGGTTTTTCTGTATGTTAAGTTTATGTGTTTATGCTATTTTATCATTTACTTGGGCAGTTTATATCTCCAAAGATTTATACAAACGATTCCATAATGAAGGGTATCGTCCAATCTAACCAATCGGAGATAGATAACGTACTTTCAACATACTACACCCTAAATTTTGTATAATGAATCAAACTATCCTACAATAGAACCTTTATAAAGGACATGATATGTTATTTGATCAGTTAAAATGCCCTATAACATCAGAGTCACTGATATATGATCACGAGGGTCAACGTTTAATTTCACAAGCAGCGCAGGTTGCTTATCCAATCGTTGATGGGATTCCTATCCTGCTAGCTGACAAAGCCATTCCTTTAAATTCTTCCAACACAACTCACGGAGTCAACAACATGCGTGTTATATTACTGGGCGCCCCGGGTGCAGGCAAAGGCACTCAAGCCAATTTTATTACAAAAACATTTAATATTCCTCAAATCTCAACTGGAGATATGCTACGTGCAGCTATTAAAGCAGAAACACCGTTAGGTTTAGAAGCTAAAGCAGTGATGGCACGTGGTGAATTGGTCTCTGACAAACTGATTATTAACTTAATCAAAGAACGCTTACAACAAGACGATTGTGAGAACGGATTTTTACTAGATGGTGTTCCACGCACTATTCCACAAGCACAGGCATTGGTCGATGAAGGCATTGATATTGACTACGTCGTTGAAATTCATGTACCAAATGAAGTGATTATCAACCGAATGAGTGGTCGTCGTATCCATCAACCAAGTGGTCGCACGTATCACACTGTATATAATCCACCAAAAACAGAGGGATTAGACGACATTACAGGAGAACCACTTATTCAACGTGAAGATGACAAACCAGAAACTGTCAAAGCACGTTTAGAGGTTTATGAACATCAAACAAAACCTTTGATTGATTTTTATGAAACAAGAGCGAAGTCTATTGAAACATTACAATATGTACGTATTAATGGTACAACACCTGTACCTGAAGTAACTGCACAAATTGAAAAGGCACTTCGTTCATAATTTATAATGCGTCTTCTCAAATCGGCACTCAGCATCAGTGCATTAACCTTTCTATCTCGTATTTTAGGGCTTGTTAGAGATATTCTTATTGCTGGCATTTTTGGTGCCAGCGCGCTGACTGACGCTTTTTGGGTTGCCTTTCGTATTCCCAATTTATTAAGACGTTTATTTGCTGAAGGCGCATTTTCACAAGCTTTTGTACCGATTCTTGCAGAAGTCAAAAACCAAGAGAATCCAGATAAAACCCAAACTTTTATTGCACATACTGCACTATTGCTCACCTGCGTCCTTATGCTCGTCTGCTTATTGGGTATTATCTTTGCACCTGCACTTGTGTATTTACTTGGATCAGGATTGGAAAGCAACCAGTTCGATATTGCTTCACAAATGACAAGGATTATGTTCCCATACATCCTATGCATGTCACTAGTAGCACTTATCAGTGGTATTCTCAATACATGGCAACACTTTGCGATCCCAGCATTTACACCTGTGTTGCTCAATGTGAGTATTATTAGCACTGCCATTTTTCTAAGCCCATATATACAACCCAGCATATTAGCACTACCTATCGGTGTTATGGTCGGTGGCGTTTTACAATTAAGCATTCAACTATACGCACTCAAACGTTTAGGATTATTCCCAAAATTCAATTTTAACCTAAAGGCAGCATATCAAAACAGCCAAGTTCAAAAGATTTTACGAAAAATGGCACCTGCTTTATTAGGTGTATCTGTGGCACAAATCTCTATTCTCATTAATACCAATATTGCCACATGGTTACCTGCTGGCAGTGTGAGCTGGTTATCTTTTTCTGATCGGCTGATGGAGTTTCCAACAGCATTGTTAGGCGTTGCTTTCTCAACCATTCTATTACCAAGCCTATCCAATGCACATTTTAAGGGCAATACAGAACAATACAACCAGCTGATTAACTGGGGGCTCAAAATGACCTGTTTACTAGGATTGCCCTCTGCCGTGGGTCTGTATTTACTCTCTGAAGGTTTAGTCAGCACTCTGTTCCATTATGGTGCATTTGATACAGAAGATGTATTAAAAACAGCACAGTCCGTCAGTGCTTATGGCGTAGGACTGATTGGTATTTTAAGTGTCAAAATTCTGGCTCCTGCTTATTTTGCAAAACAAGACATCAAAACACCCGTCAAAATCAGCCTTATGGTGTTATGTGTCACACAGCTATTTAATCTTATTTTAGTGCCTTATTTACATCATGTAGGGCTTGCTTTATCCGTAGGTCTTGGTGCACTATGCAATGCAGGACTTTTACTGTTCTTTTTGCGACGTGCCAACAAAGGATTCTACTTTGAGTCAGGTTGGATCTTGGATATATGTAAAATGTGCCTTGGGCTAATTGTTATGGGAGCATGGCTTATTTGGATCCAGCAATATATCACTTGGACAAGCAACGTAGGCACACTTAATCAATATATTTCCTTTGCATTATCATTCATAGGTATATCAAGTAGCATGACATTACAACGTTTAATTTGCTTATGTATTGTCATTATCGTATCTATGGTCACATACTTCATCACGCTCATCATCATTTTATCCTTGTCAAAACAGCATATTTCCTCTATAATTCTTCTTTTTGCAATTTATTATAGAAAATTATTATGGCTAATACTGCTCAAGCTCGTAAACGTGCTCGTCAAGCGATTGCACGTAACACACACAATTCAAGTATGCGTTCTATGTTGCGTACTTACATTAAGCAAGTACGCCTTGCTATTGAAGAAGGCGACAAAGCAAAAGCTGAACAAGCTTTTGTTAAAGCGACTAGCGTAATTGATCGCGTTGCTGACAAAAACATTATTCACAAAAACAAAGCGGCACGTCATAAGAGCCGTTTAGCTGCTGCAATCAAAGCAATGGCTTAATCAGTGTGACTAAATAACACAAAAGAGAATCCTTTGTTTGGATTCTCTTTTTTTATCTTCAAATCAAAACACGTAGCTCTCAAAATCATCAAAAATAGGCATAAAAAATACTATTTGCATCATAAATTTAAGTCCACTATCATTCATTTGCGACCAGAAACAAACAGTTTTACAACCCCAATTGCAAAAGATTGTCAAAAATAGTTTTTATTTATCATAAACCCTTTCAACACTTGACATCTCACAAAAAAAAATGCATTATAAACCTACACAGAAGTTTGAAACTTCTTTAAAATTAACTTTTTAAGGGGTAACCTAAATGAATAAAACACAATTAGTAGATTTTATTGCAAAAGATGCAGAGCTTACTAAAGCAGACGCTGCTCGTGCAGTAGATGCTTTCACAAAAGCTGTAACAAAAACATTAACAAAAGGTGATTCAGTAACTTTAGTTGGCTTCGGTACATTTGCTGTTTCTGAGCGTGCTGCACGCAAAGGCCGTAACCCTAAAACAGGCGAAGAAATTAAGATCAAAAAAGCAAAAGTGGCTAAATTCCGTCCGGGTAAATTGCTTAAAGAATCTGTTAACAAGAAGAAAAAATAATCTTGTTGTACTGTGAATCTCACCACGCTTATAGCGTGGTTTTTTATTGTGATGCAATTTGCCTCGGTTGGTGTATTGGTATGAACTCCAAAATGACTCACTTCAAAAATCGATCATTTTGGGGTCTTTTTTCGGTAGATCAATAAAATGATATTTTTACAACATCACCAAAAAGTGCTCAAAATTCTACTTGCCAAAGAGATAGAAGTCATGTAAAATTTTATTCTTTTGAACGATGGGTGCTTAGCTCAGTTGGTAGAGCGGCGCCCTTACAAGGCGTAGGTCACAGGTTCGACCCCTGTAGCACCCACCATCAATCAAAAAGCACTTTAGATGGGTGCTTAGCTCAGTTGGTAGAGCGGCGCCCTTACAAGGCGTAGGTCACAGGTTCGACCCCTGTAGCACCCACCATCTAAAAAATAACACCCATTGGGGTGTTTTTTTTATGCCTATTAGTTTCTTACAAAAAAAAAGCGAGAGCAGTAATCCCTCGCCTTTTTAACAAAACCACGACAATCATTCAGTATCAACAACGGGTTTATTAATCACATTCAAATCAAGTTTGTTATACGGAATTTCAATTCCCTCCTGATCAAACGCTTCTTTAATATTTTCTAAAAGAGACCATTTAACAGACCAGAAATCATATGTTTTCACCCAGCATCTCGCATATAAACGAATACTACTCTCTGCCATTTCACCCAGCACAATCGTAAAGCCCATATCAGACAACAAGCGTCGCTCTTGCTTAAAACATGCCTCTACCACTTCTTTTGCTTTTTTGATAGAGCTTTCATAAGAAATATCAAGTTCTAAATCAATACGTCTTGTATCATGTCGAGAGTAGTTAATAATACTACTAGAAAACACGTTACTATTGGGCACTAATACAGACTTATTATCGGCTGTTTTAAGTCTCAACAGCAAGATACCCATCTCTTCAACAGAACCCATCACACCTGCTGCTTCAATAAAGTCATCTTTTCTAAAAGGCTTAAAGACCAACATAATGATACCTGACGCAAAATTTGCCAAAGAATCTTGTAAAGATAAACCAACAGCCAAACCTGCAGCACCTAAAATTGCCACAAAAGAGGTCGTATCAACACCCACCTGAGACAATGAGAACATCACAACCAGTAAGAAACCCACAAAACCAAAAATAGTACCTAAAAAGTCTGCCAAAATTTGATCTTTAGACGCTCTAAAAGAAGCTTTCACAACAATTTTAGATAACCAATTAACAAATTTCCTACCAAGCACATAAATCACAATCGCTAACACAATCTTGATACCATAAGGCAACACAAACTGCGTCAAGATCTCCATTAAACTCATTCCTTTTAAAGCATTAAAAAAAGACATGATCTCTCCTTTTACAAAAACATAACCTCACAAAACCAGATGTGAGGTTATATTTTATAATATACATAATACTAAATTAAACAATCACATTATCCAATTCTAACACACGATTATAAGTTCGAGTACCCTTATAAATCTCATCTTTAAATGGATCTAATCTTAATTTTCTTATACGATACACTTGATAAACAAATAAAGCCACATTAGCCAACAATGAGACTAAAGCCACTGTAAAGAATGCCGTTGGATTATGAGTCGTTGGAATAGGCACTAACTCATCTGCAAACTGTGGCACCGTCATAATAAACATAATATACAACGACAAAGTTGATGCTCGATGTTGAAGCCATGCACCCTTTTTAGTAAAGAAAGCAGGAATAGTACAAGATAGCAACAAGACCACACCACAATACATAGAGTGATCAGAAATACAGTTATACGTATATGAGAAATTCCAAAGATCATAGGCAATAATCCACGCCCAAATCATATCAGGCCAAATCATATCTTTAGAACGATCCTTAGAAATATAGATACCTGCCCAACCACAAATGGTCACAATATTTAACAGCCCTGCAATACCATTCATAATATTCCATGGACCTGACATCACCCAAAGATTATTGATATAAGCACCCTCAAAAGCACCAAAGGTGTAACACTGAAAATCTCTAAGGGCTGCTTCAAAAATATTTAAACCCAAAATAGCGGCTGGAAAAAATAAAACCCATTTTTTCTTCAACAATCTGGGGATATATCTTAAAACCATAAACCCAATAGCACCTGCCAAAGCTGAGTATGTTTTCACCCAATTAAACCAGTTGCCTGTCCCATATTTATTCCCGGGAGCAGCAGTGGTCGGCCAAACAAAAATGGTCAATATAATAGGCACAACCACAAAAAGTGTAATACCACCCCAGCGTGTGGTTCTTCCCAACTCATTAAATGCAATCAACGTAAATAAAACAAACAAAACAATTGCGAATGACTGCCCCGTCATTGACTGATATAAAATACCCATGATCATTATCCTATTTTCATTTTCATATATTTTTCAATCATATCATAAGGCACAACACAACTCATCACTGAATAAACAAGTCCATAAAAATCTCAAAAAAAAAGCTTTAATGTGTCAGATTAAAGCTTTTTTAATACATAGACGACTATTTTGTACGTTGTCGCACAGTTTCATACATACACACTGCACTTGCCACGCTGACATTTAAACTCTCTACAGATCCTGACATAGGAATACGTACCAAAAGATCACAGGTTTCCTTGGTTAATCGACGTAAACCATCACCCTCCGAGCCCATCACCCAAGCAATCGGCATATCTGTCCTCACATCATAAATATCCTCAGTAGATTGATCAGTGGTACCAATCAAAAAAATACCACGTGCTTTTAACATACGCATTGTACGTGCTAAATTAGTAACCATCACATAAGGTACCGTTTCACTTGCCCCACAAGACACACGTGCAACCGTTGTATTTATGCCTACACAACGATCTTTAGGCGCAATCACTGCATGAACACCTGTCGCATCTGCTGTACGCAAACACGCCCCCAAATTATGAGGGTCAGTCACACCATCAAGAATTAACAAATGAGGCATTCCATCAATCGTATCTAACAATTCTTCCAAATCATTGACTGCTTTTTTCTGGTCTGCAAATGCCACCACACCTTGATGTCTATCTCCTTTAGAAAACCCATCTAAACGAGCACCATTGACTGGAATCAAACGCAACCCTAGCTCTCTAGCTTGATCAACCAGTTGGTTCATTCGTTGATTTTGACGTGCAATATCATAATAAATCTCATGTATCGTTTCAGGGCTTTGACGCATTCTCGCTAAAACCGAATGAAAACCTGACAATACTTGTTTTTGTTGACTCATTTCTTTTTCCTTTTAACTCGTTTTTTTGATGATTCTCTCTGTTTCTTTTTGCTCGCTTTCAATTCACCTTGTGTTAGCAAAACAGGTACTTTGCTGCGAGATTTTGAACGTACCCTACGCTTACGACTTGGTTTTTTCACTTCAACAACAGACTCTATTTTATCGGATTTTTCTTTTAAAGACACGACTTGTTTTTTTGAACGAGCTTGAGACAGTGATTTATCCAAAACCTGATGTTTTTTCACAGATCCAGCACGCGTACGTTTGCTTGACTGATCTGAAGAGCGAACCGATGTTATCTTGGATTTCTGATGAGGCTTTACTTTTGGCGAACGCGTCTCTGTTTTTGTCAATACAGCACTCATTTCTTTCTGATTCATATTAATTTTAGGTGAGCCTGCTGCTGCCCAATACTCATACTCATGAGGCATCTCGACTTTTGACCCTTTAGGTGAACGTACTTTAACTGATTTTTTTGCGTGATTGGCAAGTTTAGAAGTTGTCTTAGATTTAAACGTCTTAGAACCAGCTGCCATTTTCTTGTTTTTGCTTAACAAAGGACTTTCTAATACAAAATCAATTTTACGTGCCTCTAATTTAACCGAGGCAATACGAACCGTTAAAACATCATTTAATCCAATAACAACACCACTACGTTGTCCATAAATACGCTGTTGCTGTGCATCAAACTCAAAATAATCCTTGCCTAAGGTCGAAATATGCAACAAACCTTCCACATATAAATCATTTAATGTCACAAAAACACCGAAGTCTGTCAAGCCTGTCACACGACCTTCAAAAACTTCCCCTACTTTATCCTGCATATAAAAACATTTTAACCATTGCACCACATCATAGGACGCCTCATCTGCACGACGTTCATGAGCCGACATACGCAAACCTAGTTCTTCCCAACTTATTTTTGCTTTTTCTTGTCGTGTCAATCCCTCAGGATAATCAAAATCCAATAAAGTAGGTGTATAATTTCGTCTTTTTAGTGTTTGCTTAATCACACGATGAACCGTCAAATCAGGGTAACGTCGAATAGGTGATGTAAAATGCGTATAATGTTCATACGATAAACCGAAATGACCTACATTATCCATACGATACTGTGCTTGTTGCATGGAACGCAAACATAGCATTTGAATCTGAGCATAGTTTGGGTGGTCTTTAATGGACGAGAGTAGTTTTGCATAATCTTTAGCCTGAGGCTGTTCACCCCCCTCCAAAGACAAACTATGTAACGCCAAGAAATCTCTCAATACCTGAACTCTATCTACAGAGGGTTGATCATGCACACGGAATAAACCCAACTTTTTATGTTGTAATATAAAATCAGCAGCACATACGTTAGCCACCAACATACACTCTTCAATTAAACGATGCGCTTCATTGCGTTGCAAAGGTACAATTTCTTTAATTTTACCATCATCATCACATACGATTTTAGTCTCTGTTGTCTCAAAATCAATTGCACCTCGCTGTTGACGAGATTTTAATAATACACGATACAAGGCATATAAATTGTAAGCCACTTCGTATTGATCACCCAAAGACTGAATCGCCTCTGCTTGTCCATCTAATGCAGCAGCCACCTCCGTATAAGTCGCCCTATAATGGGACTGAATCACTGCAGGATAAAATTCATAAGATAACACCTCACCAGGTGAGTCTGCCTGCATAGAAATATTCATTTCACATACCAGTGCACAACGATTAACATTCGGATTTAAAGAACATAAGCCATTAGACAATACCTCTGGTAACATAGGAATCACTTTTCTTGGGAAATACACAGATGTTCCTCGATGACGTGCTTCTTTGTCCAGTGGTGTATCAGGCTTCACATAGTGAGACACATCTGCAATCGCCACCCATAAGGTCCAATAAGCCTTTCCAGTCTGGGCATCTTTATTCATTTGAGCATAAACAGCGTCATCATAATCACGTGCATCTTCACCATCAATTGTCATAAACGGCAAATGCGTTAAATCTCGTCGCCCTTGAAAATCTCGTTTCCTCACATGAACAGGCAAATGATTAGCCTCATCTAATACATCTTGCCCAAACTCATGAGGTACATGAAATTTACGCACAGCAATTTCAATTTCCATGTGAGGATCATTCATATCACCCAACACTTCGATGACATGCCCCTCTGGCTGCACCCCTCTAGCTGGGTGGACATCTACCTCCAACACAACCACTTGACCTACCTGTGCACCATTTAAAGCCCTTTTGGGAATATAAATATCTTGACCAATACGTTGATCCTCTGGCGCAAGATAATACGTATTATTCATATGAATAATACGACCCACCAAAGTTAAATGCTTACGTTCTAAAACCTGAATGATTTTTCCTTCTTTTTTGCCTTTATAAACACGTGGCTTCACCAAGACACGATCACCAGAAAACACTTTTTGCATTTCAAATTCAGGCAAAAAGATATCATCAAGAGAACGATCAATCGGAATCAAAAAGCCATAGCCTGAACGACTTGCCTGTACATGACCCTCCACAAAAGATGATTCGGAATTACGCCTCCAGCTATTTCTACGATAAGTCACCAATTGCTCATCATCGACCATCGCCATGATACGTGATAGACAACTACTAATACGATCCTGACCTTCTAATTTAAAATGACGAATGATATTTTTGAGTGAAACAATCGTGTCATCTGTTTCAAACAATGCCATAATCGCCTCACGGGTAGGTATATTTACTTGATAAATATACCGATTCGAACCTTTACTCATATTTTTCCTTTTAACTATCAATTCACAGTCTTCATCATCAACTGCTTTTTAACCTTTTATAAAATAAACTAACAACATACTAAAACATACCAGTACCACCAATAGACGAATTAAGTGTTTACCATGGTTCACAATCATCAAAGAACCTAATATAAGCACCCAAAGTTTATCCAATTAGCATAAATAAGGCGAATAACCAAACCAAAACTGTTGCCCTACCATGGGTACTAATAAATAATAAAACCCCATGATACACAACATAATAGGCACCATAATCTGTAATACACGATGATCTATAAATGGCAATAACAAGGCACCAACAGCACCCCCAATAAATACAAAAAGAACAGATGATTTAATCCCTCGTAGGGAAATAATTTTTTTTCGAATTAAAATACCACCTGCCAAAAGCATAGATACAAATCCACTGACCTTAGCACACGCCTGTGCATTCACAATTGGTAACCCCATCACAAACAAAGTCGGCAACAAAAACCGTCCTACCCTTCCCGCAATAACATCAATAAAACCAGCGATCAACGCAACCAACATTAATCCAATTAGCCACCATAAAGTAATATCAGACCATATATCCATTCAACATGACCCTAATCAAATACGCACTACCATACGCCATCTTAACACAACTTGCACCAACACACATCAAACAAAATATAAAAAATCTATTATTTCAAAAAATTACGTCATCATCTATAAAATACAACAGAAAACAATCTCTTTGTAATAAAAACAAAAACGCCACCTCATCAAAGGCAGCGTTTTTTGTATGATTATCTTATCATTATTTTTGAGCTTTGTAACGTTCTGCAGATGCTAGGATTTCTGCTTTGGCTGTCTCTACACCTTTCCACCCTGTTACTTTAACCCATTTACCTTTTTCAAGATCTTTGTAATGCTCAAAGAAATGTTGGATACGTTCCAACTCTAATGCTGGTAAGTCTTCATATGATTTAATAGACTCATATGGAGGATACAATTTTGTCACAGGTACAGCTAATAATTTTGCATCACCACCTGCTTCATCTTCCATTTCCAACACACCCAATGCACGACATTTGATCACAGAACCCACTGCCACAGGGAATGGTGTAATCACCAAGACATCAGCTGGGTCACCATCTTCTGACAATGTGTTATTAATATAACCGTAGTTACATGGATAGTGCATAGCAGCTGTCATGAAACGATCTACAAAAATAACACCAGACTCTTTATCGACCTCATACTTGACTGGATCAGCACAGGCTGGAATTTCAATAATTACATTAAATGTATCTGGCAAATCTTTGCCTGCTGGTACATGATTAAAACTCATGATATAACCTCTTACTTCGTTAAAAAAATATAAAAAACTATTATAACCTATTCTTATCTATATTTAAGCACTATAGATATTGGATTGATTTGATTTACGTAAAGCACGCACTAAGGCTGCCTCTCGTGTTAATACGGGCTCTTCAATTGGCTCATGATCAATCACTTGCTCTGATGTCGTATCCGATGGCTCCTCCCATTTCATTTCAATAGCAGGTACAGCATCTGCAACAGACTCTAATGACAACAAGGATTCATCACCCGAAATCAACTGTCCATGACGTAACAACATGGATTTATTAAGTAATTCACATGCTTTATTAGGCTCTTTTTGCACCACATAAATATGGAATAACAACTCTAAATACTCAGGTAATACCTCAACAGCTAAAGCATCTTGTAGCAATTGAGTCGCACGACCCCACAACTCTTTCTTAATCAAAATACGCGACAAAGCAATCACAAGTGCTGGCGTATTCGGATAGTCTCTAAGCCAACTCTTATACGCAGACATTTTATGCTCATCAGACACATCAATATCATCATACAAAGCCAACAATGACGGATTCCAAGATTGATCTAAACAGGTTTCTAACACACGCACTGCTAATTTGTGATCACCCAAATCTAACAAACGTTGCACAAGTACACTCACTAACAAACTATCAGAGCGTTCTGTTTTACTCCATTTGTTATACATACGTTGTAAATCTTGAACATCTTCTAAAGATTCAACTTGTTCTAAACGTCCATCTAATCGCAACTCTTGTAGTAATGGTGCCTCAAAAACATGACGCTTTTCCATAGAGTCCAACAATTTGAAATATGCCACAAATTCTTTTTTATTCAACAAGAATTTCAGTTTATTTAAAATATAAGTTGGTTTCTTAGAGAACGTACCTCGTAAAGACTCAAATAAAGGCTCAGCCTTTTCAACGTCACCCTGAGCTAACAATAGAGATACCTCAGATAAAGTACACATTTGCTCTAGTTCACCTTCATGCTCAGCAATCATTTTGGCACGTTTTAAATAAAAATTCGCACGATCAAAACGCTCAACTTCAATCATTTGATGAGTTAATAAGCAATACAACTCAATCGCTCGCTTTGGATCCATGGTTTTTTGTGCCCAAACTTCTAAACGGGTTGCCGATTGTAATTCTTCTTCAAATACAGAACCCTCTAATAAATTCGTAATCGCATCACCCTCAGCACGAACACCTCGATCATATCTTCTACGCTTAAAGAATCCTCCTACATTGAGTACAGACAACAAAACGCTCAATAGCAGATAGAACACAACAAAAGCTGCAATCAACAACACAAGTGCAAAGAACAAACTAGTTGTACGTTTTTGTGTCGCAGTCACCAAAATAACATATGCATCGACCTGTTTAAAGAATAAAGTACAGGCAAATAAAATCGAGAAAATAATGATTAATTGTAAAAACCGTTTCATACTTTACTCCTTACCTAATTCAGCTTGTGTTTGGCGAATAACACTCAAGGTTTGCTCAAAAGCTTTTACCTCAAAACGAATAGATACTTTAGATAAGTCATCTAACTGTGATTTAACGCTTTTCACACTTGCTTGTTCATTAGAAAAATATTGACCCAACATGCCATTCAGACTTTGAATGGTGCGATCCCACAAAGATGGACGATGACTAATCAAAGCATGCTTTAACATCGCCACTTCTAATTTCATACGCTCTTTAATGACTGCGAGTTGTTCATTACTCATAATCGCCACATCAGAACGAACCTCTTCAACACGCACAAGACCTCTCATATCAGACTGCAAGAAATCAGCCGTTTGTTCTGGTAGCGCCTGAAGACGAGACCACCAATCGGACGCTTCATTGTCCGATTCAGACGTTGTAGCTGTTTGAGATACATCTGTTGGAACAGGTTGCACTTCAATTGATAATTTTGACAATGCTTGCTCCAAAGTTTCTAACTGTGTATATAACACATCATAGTCAAAGGCGTTTAATGCTTTTACCTCTGCTTCATTTTTATCTAAAGCATGATTCAATGGTGCTTGATAAGATTCTTGCAAGAAAGCAACGGTATTACGTGCTGCTTGAAGACTATTGAGCGATAAATCTACTCGCCCCATACCTACTTCACGTTTTGCCGATAAAACATATTGTTTCATTTGTTCCAACAAATCTTCCATACGAACCACATCGTTTTTAGAGGATTGCTCCAATAATTTAATACGCTCATCCTTAATGATCATCGCTTGTTTTAAACTCGCCAATTCTTCACTTAAGCGTGTTACCTCTAATGAAGATTTAGACGTATCAACCACCACGTCGTTTTGACCTTTGTCGGGTTGTGGCACCACATCTTGCACAGATTTTTGTTCATCAACACCGATCTCTTTATCTTGCGTATTTGATGCCACTTCCACTGAGGCGTTCTCTTCGACTGACGCACTCTCTTGTGTCACCGCTTGTTCCATCGGTAATTCTGATGTATCTTCTTTGACGCTATCTGATACCGTAGTCGTCTCTTGAACATCTTTTGATACGTCAGAAACAGAGGATGCATCTTCAACAGGTTCTTGTGTAACCGGCTCTTTTGTCTCAACAACATCTACCACATCCACAGGCGCAACTGTTGGTGCTTCTTCTGATACAGGTTGCTGTAAAGCACTCTCTATTTCATGTTCAGACACCACCTCTTGTGTGTCCTCAATCTTTGGTGTCACTTCTTGATCATTAACCAACGGCTCATTTGACACGGCATCTTCTGACGAAACTACCTCTTTAACAGTCGCTATTGCTGTATCTGATTCATTCTCTACAACAGGGGAATCCGTATTCACTTCTTTATGATCAACAGATTTTTCTGTTGTTACTGACTCATCAGAAGCAACCTTAACTTCTTCTGTTTTAGTCTCTTGAGTCACCACGTCAACCTCAGGTTGTTCTTTACCTTCTGAGGATACCATGTCTGTAACAGGCGCTGCAGTTTCAATATCTGACTGAGTGTCAGTCGCTGTTTCATCTGCACTCACTGGCGGCTTTTCTGTCGCCACTTGCGTTTCAGAGTCTGTCTTAGGCTCATCTTGAGGGATCTCATTTACAACAGATTTTTCCTCAGTTGCTTTCGCATCAACTTCTTCAGATGAAACTGTATCAACAGTCTCTGCTACAGAGGCACTGTCTTGAGTTGCATCATCTACAGACGCTACAGACTCATCCACCACCACAGGTGATGTGGCTTGAGCTACTTTCTGAGATTGTGTGTATTGATAACCCGCAAAACCTGCACCAGCCACAACAATTGGCAATAGTAACCACCAAGCTTTCTTAGATTTTTTTTGTTCTATTGATACTTCAACTTCCTCTACCGCTGCTACATCTTCCACAGCCTCTTCTGACAATACCTCTTCACACTGACAATCTAGGTTCTCAGGTGTTGTTTCCTCAGGTGTATCTACCTCAGAATCTTGTTCCAACTCTAAAGATTCTTCAACAATATCATTTTGTTCCTCTTGTTGTGAAGGTTGTTGAGGATAGTCTTTTTTAGGGCGACGATGTCCTTTTCGATGGTTTGAATTACGTTTTGTCATATACGTTTCCTTTTAATAAACAACTTTCTATAAATCATAATATACCATATTTCGGTGTGGATTGTTTCGACACACAAGGAATTACGATGAAGGAGTTCGTTTCATCAAGAAAAATCCCACACAAACTGTGGTCAAAGCACCGATCAAATGTAATAAATAATAAATCACACCTTGTGCCATCATCTCACCACCTAAGAGATGCTTAACCACCCATGGATCAGTCATCATCATACCCACAGCAATCCAACCCAATAAACCAGCACCAAAATAAATAATAATCGGAAATCGATCTAATGCCTTTAAAATCGCATGACTACCCAATACAATAATCGGGATAGATAACAATAAACCAAAAATCACATAAAATATTTGATGTTCTGGTGCAACTGCCTCAGAAACCCCTGCTAACCCAATCACATTATCCAAACTCATGACAAAATCTGCAATTGCAATGGTTTTAACAGCACCCCACACACTACTGCTGGCTTTAATATCAACTTCTTCCTCTTGATCGGTTAATAACTTAATACCTATCCAAATTAACAACAGACCACCCATCACTTTTAACAAAGGAATCGATAAAATCTGCAAAGTAAAAATAATTAAAATCACACGCAAAACAATCGCTGCCAAAGTGCCTAGAAAAACACCTTTTTTTCGTTGATCAGTCGGTAAATTTTTACATGCCATTGCAATCACAATCGCATTATCACCCCCGAGCAACACATCAATCATAATGATTTGGAAAAACACCCACCAATGAATTTGAAAAAACCAATCCAACATAATTTATTCCTTAAAATACTTAATAAAAACTTTTAACTAATGTGCCTCAAGCCAATTTCGTCCTTGACCAACATCAACCACCAAAGGCACTTTAAGGGAGACCACCTGACTCATCAACTGTGGCAATACCTGACATACATTTGGGATTGCACTATCTGATACTTCTAATACTAATTCATCATGCACTTGCAAAATCAACGTCGCATCGATTGCCTCACGATCTAACCACAATTGGACATCCAGCATGGCTTTTTTAATCAGATCTGCTGCTGCCCCTTGAATAGGGGCATTAATCGCCTGTCGCTCCATTGCCTGCGTTGCCATACGAGATGTTCCCTTATGAAAAACCAAACGTCTCCCAAAACAGGTACGCGCTTCCCCTGTTTGCTTCACTTGATCTGTAATATACCTCATATAATCTCTGACTTGTGTATAACGAGCAAAATAACGATTAATATATTCTTGTGCTTCCCCACGTGAGCATTGTAACTGTTGTGCTAGACCATAAACGCCCATACCATAAATTAATCCAAAATTAATCGCCTTGGCTGCACGTCTCTGGTCAGAGGTCACCTGCTCTAAAGACACATGAAAAATTTCAGACGCTGTAATACAATGAATATCATCACCCCTCAAAAAAGCCGCTTGCATATATTGATCATCTGAGGCATGCGCCATAATTCGCAACTCCACTTGAGAATAATCTGCAGACACTAAATGATAACCTTTTGGGGCAATAAAGGCTTGTCGAACACGTCGTCCCAATGGCGTTTTAATCGGAATATTTTGTAAATTCGGATCTGAAGACGCTAAACGTCCTGTAAACACGGCTGACTGTGCATAATTCGTATGCACCCGATGTGTATTTTGATCCATAATTTGCACTAATTTATCTGTATAAGTAGATTTTAATTTAGACAAACTACGGTAATCCAATAACAAATGAGCCACGGGATAGTCTTTTGCAAGTTTTATTAAAGTCCCTTCATCTGTAGAAGGTTTTTTAGATGATGTCTTGGATAAAATAGGGTAATTTAATTTTTCATATAAGATATGACCCAATTGTTTCGGTGAGTTTAAATTAAATGTCTCTCCTGCTATCTCAAAGATTTGAGATTCTAACCGTTCAATCTGAGAGGCTAAATCTTGGCTTTGAAAGACTAATTGTTCCTGATCAATATACACGCCATGACGTTCCATCGCATACAAAATTTGATAGGTTTGCATTTCCAATTGATATATCTCTAAGCTTTGTTCATCTGATCGCAAAAGAGGATCTAATACTTGAAATAAACCCAAGGTAAATTCTGCATCTTCACAAGCATAGTGCGAGACCTCCTCAATACTGACTTGATCAATACGTTTTTTATGGGCGCCCTGTCCACATAAATCCTTATAAGAAACACCCTGACGCCCTAAATATTTTAGTGACAACGCTTCTAAATTGACCTTTTGGCTTGAATCAAGCACATACGCCATCAACAAAGTGTCATGCACAACACCCGACAAAGCAATGCCTTCATTTTGGAAAATATGCTGATCATACTTTGCGTTATGTAATATTTTTGGGTATTGAGCAGACTCTAAAATCGGTTTTAAAGCAGATAAGACCTCTTGAATATTCAATTGATCTGGGCAATGCACATACTGTATTTTTTTTGATTTTGAAGCCTCTGGCACAACATCAGAGACTGAAAACAAATCAATTTGTGCCTCTTGCACAGGCAATAAGGCTTGATCCATCACATGCCTCACAGGAATATACCATGCTTGTCCATATGAAACACTCAACGACAGTCCTACCAGCTGTGCTTCTGTCCATGATACACTGGTTGTTTCAGTATCAATGGCAATATATTCAGCCTGTTTTAAAGCTTCAATACAAGACAATAGTTCATCATGCGTTTTAATGGTGATATATTTCGTAGTCGGTACTTCAGGCATATCGTATTGAACTGCTTCGGTACGCGTCTCCTGCGTGTTTTTCCCATGTGAAGATACGATAGACACGTCTGTTTTACCATACACATCACACACCTCATCAGAAGTTTTTAAAGCATGAACCTCTCTCAAAAACGTTTTAAATTCAAAGCGCTCAAACGCCTCAATAAGATAGTCTAAATCAATCGACGACTGACGATCAAAAGGCATCTCATCGGTTAAATCACAGTCTCGTTTAATTGTCACAAGTGAACGCGTTAGCTCAAACTGTGGAATCGCACAACGCAAGTTTTCAACAACCTTACCTTTTATATCATCTATATTCGCCACAATCTGGTCTAAAGAACCATATTGATTCAACCACTTAGCAGCTGTTTTCTTGCCAACTCCTTTAACACCGGGAATATTATCTGACGTGTCACCTAATAACATTAAATAATCAATGATTTGCGTTGGTTTTACTTGAAACTTTTCAAACACACCTGCTTCATCAAACACGACATTAGTCATCGTATTGACAAGCGTTACTTTATCATCAACTAACTGTGCCAAATCCTTATCACCTGTAGATACCAGCACCTCATCACCCTGTAATTTAGCATGCTCTGCAATCGAGGCAATCATATCATCAGCCTCCACACCTGAACGCTTAATCACCTGCCAACCCATGGCTTTGACCAAGTCATGAATTTGTTCCAATTGGAATCTTAAATCATCTTCCATTGGAGGGCGATTCGCTTTATAATCATCATAGAGTTGATCCCGAAAAGTTGGACCTTTTGCATCAAAGACACAGATGTAATAATCAGATGGATACTGCGTAGGCAGTTTTTTCATCATATTGACCACACCATACAAGGCATTTGTAGGCTCACCTTTTGAATTACTCAAAGCACGAACCGCATGATATGCACGATAAATATAACCACTTCCATCAACAATTAACCATTTTTTTGACATGACACATTCACTTTCTAACAAAAAACCAAATTATTCAACACTCAGCCAAGAGGTACAAAATGCCGATGCATTTTTATCAAAGCACTCCAAACTCATTAGTATCTTTGGGAGTGCACGCCTCAAAACCAACGACCCTATCTACAAAAAAACGGTCGAACTGGCATATACTTTAGCACAGAGAAACTATACTATTTTAACAGGTGGTGGTCCCGGTGTCATGCAAGCTGGAAATCATGGTGCAAGTTTAGCGTCCAAAAAAAGTCTTGGATTAAACTTGCGTTTAGATCATGAGCAATGCGATAACCCTTATTTAACAGACTCTCTTTTGTTTGAACATTTCGCTGCTAGAAAACTGGCCTTTGCTTGCTATAGTGAAGCATTTATTGTGATGGAAGGTGGATTTGGCACATTAGATGAATTATTTACCACAGTTGTTTTGCGTAATACACACAAAATTGAGCAAAAACCAATTATTCTGTATGGTAGCGAATTTTGGGGAGGATTACTCGATTGGATTCAAACCAATCTACTGCACAAAGGCTATATCAATCAAACTGAATGGAATCAGCTATGGGTTTGTGATACACCCGAAGAGGTTTTAAAAAAATTAGACGAAAAAAAACACTTGATGCCAAAGGCAAGCAAGTGATTTTTGGTGGGAGTGAAGAGACTCGAACTCTTACACCTCTCGGCGCTGGAACCTAAATCCAGTGCGTCTACCAATTCCGCCACACTCCCGAGTAAGTCAAACATCATATCCATTTTCACAAAAAGACGCAAGCACTTTTTTTAAAATGTAGGATATTTACCATATCAAAGTCGCATACCAAAACATCTCATATATTGAGAGATATATTGATCTGTACGTCTCTCTACTTTACGTGCCGTGTTGATTAACCAACGCTTAGAACGATAGGTTCTCTGTGCATAACCTCCAAAACCCTCATGATAATTTAAATAAATTGCATAACCATCAAGCACAGACACACCATTTCTTTGAGATGCCTGATTTGCATACCACCCAATAAAATCCAAAGCACTCTCCATATCATGACGTTTTGCAAAGGAATGACCTGTATCTTTTTTGTACAACGCCCAAGTGCCATCTAGTGCTTGAGGATAACCATAAGCAGAACTTGGTCTCACCGTTGGAATACCTAGCACACGTTTTTTAGGTGGTCTTGCTTTTGCTCTAAACTGAGATTCTTGATAAATAATAGAGAACATTAATTCTAATGGCACTTGCCACTGTTTTTCTGCCTTTAATGCCGACTGGTGCCAATCAGGATATGTATTCAAAATGTCACATATATCACTCGTGTTAGACGGTGGATTTTTTATAGCACAAGCCGATAGCATAATCCCAATAAGCGCTATCCATATTTTCTTCATATAAAGAACCTTTGTATAGATACAAAATCAAAGTCTATTATATAATATAATAAATATGTTGATGATAACGAGGCTTGCCATGGTGCCTAATAAAAAAACGCAAAAAACAACGACCCCACTATTTTTTCTGGCTATGTTGATTGCAATTAGCATTGCCTTCGTTTACCTTGTCTTACCCTATTCGACTGCTATCATTTGGGGCATTATTTTAAGTCTCGTTCTAAGACCTATTTTCCTAAAATTTGAACAGTACATGCCAAATAACCGAACATTGGCGACATTACTCACCATATTCTTAGGTTTGTTTATCATTGTACTCCCCCTATTCTTTGTATTAAACGCCCTCATACAAGAGCTTTTATTTATCCGACAACAAATCAATAACGGCACAATTGATCTAGTGGCTTATTTTGAGACCATTCTATCCTCTTTACCCGTCACCCTACAAAATATTCTCGCCAAATACAATATTGCAAACATCGAGGATATTCAAGACAAGTTTATGGCATTTAGCTCTTCTTTTAATTTGTTTATTGCCAATCACATTGTCAATATCGGACAAAATGCATTCTCTATCGGTGTCACACTCTGTTTAATGCTGTATCTTTTATTCTTTTTAATTCGAGACGGTAGCCAAATCTTTGAGGCTATTTCTGGTGTTATCCCACTCAGTGACACCCACAAAAACCTACTCTTTAACAAGTTCAGCACCGTTATTACTGCAACCATCAAAGGCAGTGTCACTGTCGCTATTATACAAGGTATATTAGGTGGATTTTATTTTTGGATGATCGGTGTACGACATGCACTCTTCTGGGTTTTTGTGATGTCACTTTTATCACTTATTCCTGCGATTGGATCTTCCATTGTATGGCTACCTGTAGCAATTTACCTCATTGCTGTCGGAAAATTCATACAAGGGATTGGACTGATTGTATATGGCGTATTTGTCATTGCAATGGTCGATAGCTTACTGCGACCTAAACTCGTTGGAAAAAGCACGCAATTGCCCGATTTTATTGTGTTAATAACAACCATAGGTGGCATTAGTTTATTTGGTGTGTCTGGATTTGTTTTAGGTCCTATGATTGCTGCCCTATTTATTGGTTGTTGGAGTATGCTATCCGATATTACAGCTAGTACAACTGATCCGAAGTAATTAAAATCACACTATCTGGCGTATCATCAGTTTCCAAAACAATTGGTTCAATCTCTGGAAATGCTTGCTTAAAGTGGTTTAATTCATGACCCACTTCCAATACGATCATGCCCTCAGGTTTTAAAAACTCTTTGGCTTGCATCAAAAATGGTCGAATAAAGTCCATACCATCTTCTCCACCATCTAATGCGATATCGGGTTCTGCCAAATACTCATCTGGTAAAGCATTCATACTATCAGAACAAACATAAGGAGGATTACAAATAATTAAGTCATAAGATTGCACAGGCACTTGGTCAAACAAGTCACTCTGAATAAACTGCACACGCTCATCTAAACCATACAGCTTATGATTTTTATATGCCAATTCAATCGCCTGATCATTAATATCCACCCCATCAACCAAGGCATTTTCGAAAGATAAGGCAGCTAAAATAGCCAAACAACCTGAACCTGTGCACATATCCAATACATTCTCTACACCTAATGGATCCACAATCCAAGGTGCAAGTTGATCTTCCAACAATTCAGCAATCGGGGAACGTGGCACAATCACATTTGGATCTGTTAAAAAGCGATGACCCCTCAAATAAGCTTCACCCATCAAGTACGCTAATGGTACACGTTGTTCTACACGATCATAAATTAAATTTAAGATGGTTACTTTTTCATCATTGGTCAAAGCACAGCTCGCAAATGTATCCAAATCATCTAATGGCAAAGATAAAGTACGTAACACCAAATACACGGACTCATCATATGCATTATCCGTTCCATGCCCAAAAAATAAATTGGCACGCGTAAACTGTGTAACACCATAACGCACAAAATCCATTACGGTACTTAATCGTTCCATTGGGTAAAGACGTACGCCTTTGGTTGGATTATCATGTATATTCATCATTATACCCCATTGCTTGAACTCATTATGATCACTTATTGTATCACTTTCTAAAGCTCATTATATCGCAAACAAAACACCGTGTTTATTTCATGTTAAAATGTCATTTTTAATCATCTATAAAAAGTGTTGAAATGAAAGTACTTGTTCCAGTTAAACGGGTTGTTGACCCGAACGTTCAAGTGGGTATTCAAGAAGACGGGCAAGACGTAGATATTGCATACGTTAAGATGTCTCCCAACCCATTTGATGAAATTGCCCTTGAAGAAGCCGTTCGTTTACGTGAAAAAGGTCAAGTATCTGAAATTATTGCCGTCTCATGTGGCACTAGCGCCTGTCAAGACGTATTACGTAGTGCCTTAGCCATGGGGGCTGATCGTGCTATGCTCGTACAAACCGATACCCCTTTAACACCTCTAAATGTTGCAAAACTATTAAAAGAAATAGCACTTCAACAAGATGTACAGCTTATATTAATGGGTAAACAAGCTATCGACGACGATGCTAACCAAACAGCCCAAATGACTGCAGCTTTATTAGATTGGCCACAAGCGACATTTGCAAGCAAAATCGAACTAAACGATCAACATGCATTAGTCACCTGCCAAACCAATCAAGGTGAATCACGTGTACGCTTAACACTACCAGCCTTAATCACAGCCGACTTACGCATGAACGAACCTCGTTTTGTGACGTTACCTAACCTAATGAAGGCACGTAAAAAACCAATTGAAACATGTCCAGCAGACTCACTCAATGTCGAGATTAAAACCACATTAACTCGTGTCAAGGTCGCTGAACCAACACAACGAAGTGCTGGAAAACAAGTCGATAGTATTGAGCAGCTCATCGATGAACTTAAACAAGCAAAGGTGATTTAAATGCGTATTTTAGTAATTGCAGACCATATACAAGGTCATCTTAACAAATCATGTTATCAAACATTAGACGCTGCACTGCAACTAAATGCACCCATAGATGTATTTGTTGCTGGTCACAATTTATCAACACTTGAGGCAAGTCTCAAAACACTGCCTGTAGAACATATATATCGTGCCGAAGGTGACGTGCATGCGAACCTAATCGCTGAAAATATAGCAACCCAACTACTGGAAATTGCAGAAAACTATACCCACATTTTATTTTCTAATACAGTCATTGCAAAAAGTACTGCCCCTCGTTTGGCAGCACTATTAGGCACAGATCAGGTATCCGAAGTCATTCGTATCATTTCTGAAGATACTTTTGAACATCCTATTTATGTCGGTAACGTTGTTGAAACCATTCAAAACACAGCACCTATTAAAATACTGACCATTCGTGTCACTGCCTTCAAAGTCAACGAATCAACAGGAACACCCACATTCCAAGACTTAACACCCGTTGAAGCATATAAAGGTATTGAGTTTGTAGAGGATATTCCTGACCAAGCAGATGGTCCAACCTTAGAAAATGCAAGTATTGTACTGTGTGCAGGACGTGGTTTCAAATCCAAAGAGGATTTACAAAAATTAACGCCACTGGCAGAAAAATTAAATGCTGCGCTAGGTGCTACACGAGCGATTGTTGATGAGGGACTTGTTCCTAATGACTGGCAGGTCGGTCAAACAGGCAAAACCATCGCACCTGAACTATACATATCCTTTGGAGTATCTGGTGCCATTCAACATACAGCAGGGATTAAAGATTCTCAATGTATCGTTGCTATCAACAAAGACCCACAAGCGCCTATTTTCCAAGTAGCTGATTATTATTGGGTAGGTGATTTATTCGAAGCCATTCCAGTTTTCGAAAAATTACTTTAAACCATATCCCTCAATCGATAAGTGAAGCAAGTCCTATTGTATATCACTTATCGATTTTTTTGTCCTCATATCTTATGACCAATACAAGTACAACATTATGATTCAAGCCAAAGATTTAACATTACAACGTGGTAAAAAAGTTTTATTCCAAAATGCCAACTTTGTGATATATCCAAAAGAACGTGTTGGTTTAGTAGGCAAAAACGGTTCTGGAAAAACCAGTTTATTTTATCTATTACTTGGTCAAATCGAACAAGAAAGTGGCAGTTATGATATGCCTTCAGCTTGGCGTATATCCACTGTCTCTCAAACCATGGAGCAAAGCAACCAAATCGCACGTGAGTTTGTCATAGATGGCGATCAACATCTACGTGATTTACAAACAATGCGTGAACAATGCCCAACCTCTGATGGACACACAATTGCACAGTTAGAAATAGCACTCAATGATGCAGGTGCATGGACTGCCCCTTCACGAGCTGAACAACTCATGGCAGGCTTAGGATTTACTCCCGAGCAATGGGAACAACCCATTTGTTCATTTTCAGGAGGTTGGCAAATGCGTCTAGCACTCGCAAAAGCACTTATGGCCCCCTCCGATGTCTTGTTACTTGATGAGCCAACCAATCACCTAGACTTAGATGCTGTATTCTGGTTAGAACGTTGGCTTCATAGTTATGAAGGTACCGTTGTGATCATTTCACATGACAGTGCATTTTTAAATGCCACGTGCAATCATATACTACACATCTCACATCAAAATATCACCAAATATCGTGGCAACTTTGATCAATTTATGGAGACACGTGCCGAAAAATTACGCCTAAGCCAACGATTAGCAGAACAGCAAGCTGAAAAAATTGCCAAAATGCAATCCTTTATTAATCGATTTAAAGCAAAAGCCACAAAAGCAAAACAAGCACAAAGTCGTATCAAAGCCATTGCACGCATGGAAAAAATCACCCCTCTACTGGCAGAACGTACTGTCCATATTGATATCCCTAGTCCAAAACAAATGCCAGATCCACTGATGCTCATTGATGAATTAGCCATTGGATATACAGCAGATCAACCCATTGCAAAAGATATTGAGTTACAAATTCGTGCAGGTGATCGTATCGGGATTCTAGGTGTCAATGGTGCAGGCAAATCTACATTAGTTAAAACCATCGCAGGACTGATTCCAAAACTCAGTGGACAAATTAAAACATCAAAAGGGGTATCCATTGGCTATTTTGCACAACATCAACTCGATATGTTAGATCTTAATGCAAGCCCCCTCATGCACTTACATCGTCTCAGTCCAAAAACTAACGAACAAGTATTTAGAAACTATTTAGGACGTTTTGGTTTTTCTGGTGACACCGTCAATGACCCAATCACCCCTTTTTCAGGGGGTGAAAAGGCACGTCTTGCACTTGCATTGATTGTATGGTCTGAACCTAATCTACTCTTACTTGATGAACCCAGCAACCACCTTGACATGGAAACCAGAGATGCATTGGCACAAGCATTAAGTGAATTTTCAGGAAGCGTTTTATTGGTCTCTCATGACCGAAGCTTACTTTCTACCACAGTCGATCAATTCTGGGTCGTTCATTCAGAAAAAGTCGATCTATTTGACGGTGATCTCAAAGACTATCAACAATGGATACAAAACCAGATTGCTTTATCAGACACACCAAAAACACTGACCAGTGAATCAAACAACGACCCAGACATTGTGAATAAAAAAGCACAACGACAACAACAGGCTATTCTCAGACAGGCTTTTGCTAAAGAACAAAAACCCATACAACAACGCATCAAAACCATCGAATCTAGAATTGATACGATTGAACAACAAATCACTCAATTCAATGAGCAAATGAATGATCCTCAATTTTATGAGGATAACTTTCGAGAGCAACGTGTAGAGATACTTGCACAGCATGGTTTATTAAGCTCTGAAAAAGATGAGTTAGAAACACAATATATGAGCCTATTAGAAGCTTTGGAAGCATTACAAAAAGACTATCAAGAACAGGGTCTCAACATATAGATAATTTATCACCCTCATTAATTCATTCATCAGTGCATAAATTCACTCTATACAATTAATGTAACAGCATAAAAACAACAAATTACTCAGACATTCTTAATAACCATATATGCCATAGGAGTGGTGTATATCAGACCAACACATGTAGAACAACATCATCTATTTTCCTCGCAGATATTGAAATCATAAAAAGTACCCCCATATAAACATTAAAGCAACTTATTGGTAGATGAATGATTTCCTCAAACGTCATCTCATCTATCAAACCATTTACTTATAAGGATTAAATATGGAACAATTTCATGCAACAACGATTGTATGCGTTCGTAAAGACAATCAAGTCGCCATCGGTGGCGATGGACAAGTGACCCTAGGCAATATTGTCATGAAAGGCACAGCAAGAAAAATCCGAAAATTATACAAAAATAAAGTACTTGTAGGTTTTGCAGGTGCAACAGCAGATGCATTTACATTGTTAGATCACTTTGAAAGCATGTTAGAAAAACATCAAGGTCACCTCATGCGTGCCTGTGTCGAACTGACCAGCTTATGGAGAACAGATCGTGCATTACGACGTTTAGAAGCCATGCTCATCGCCGCAGATGACACAGCAACTTTTGTTTTAACAGGCAATGGCGATGTACTTGAACCAGAAGAAGGGATCGCAGCCATTGGTTCTGGGGGTGCTTACGCACAATCTGCTGCCTTAGCGCTTTTAAGAAACACCGACTTAGCACCAAAAGATATTGTTAAACAATCACTGATGATTGCAGGTGATTTATGTATTTATACAAACCAAAATCACATCATTGAAACATTATAAGGATAAAAAATGAGTATTGAATTTATGACACCAAGAGAGATTGTCTCTGAATTAGATAAATTTATTATTGGACAAAACAAAGCAAAACGCTCTGTGGCAGTTGCTTTACGCAATCGTTTGCGTCGTCAACAGGTACAACCTGAAAGCTTACGTCATGAAATTATTCCAAAAAATATTCTCATGATTGGTCCAACAGGTGTCGGTAAAACCGAAATTGCACGTCGTTTAGCAACATTAGCGAAGGCCCCTTTTGTCAAGGTAGAAGCCACAAAATTCACAGAGGTGGGTTATGTAGGTCGAAGTGTAGATAGCATTATTAAAGATTTGATGGACGTCGCCATTAAAGATGTCAGAGAAGAAAAAAGCAAAGAGGTTCAACATCAAGCTGAGGACGCTGCAGAAGAATTAGTATTAGACGTATTCGTTCCACCACCAAGCCATCGTCCAGAAGGTGTTATTGAACAAGACTCAGTGGCAAGACAAACCTTTAGAAAGCGTTTACGTGAAGGTCAACTTGATGATAAAGAAATTGAAATTGAGCTTCCGGGCAATCGTCGAGTAGAGGTTATGAGTCCATTTGGTGCAGGCATTGATGATATTCAAGACCAATTACAAGAATTATTTAATGGCATGAATATGGAGAAAAAAGAAAAGAAAAAAACAACCGTTAAAAATGCCTTACGTATTTTAACTGAAAGCGAAGCTTATAAACGTCTCAACGAGGAGGAAATCAAAGAGATTGCCTTAGAGCGTGTCGAACAAAATGGTATTGTGTTCTTAGATGAGGTCGATAAAATCTGTACACGTTCAAATGGACAGTCAAGTGGTGAAGTATCTCGACAAGGCGTTCAACGTGATTTACTCCCTTTAGTAGAAGGTACAACCGTCAAAACACGCTATGGCATGATTAAAACAGACCATATCCTATTTATTGCTTCAGGTGCATTTCACTTATCACGTCCGTCTGACTTAATTCCAGAATTACAAGGCCGTTTCCCAATTCGAGTTGAATTAGACAACCTAAGTATTGATGACTTTGTACAGATATTAAGCAACACAAACTGTGCTTTAATCAAACAATACCAAGCACTCATGAAAACAGAAGGTATTGATATTGTCTTTACAGAGGATAGCCTCCAACGTTTAGCTACGTTGGCATTTACCGTCAATGAAAAAACAGAAAATATCGGTGCACGTCGTTTATATACATTACTTGAGAAATTACTCGAAGATGTATCATTTGATGTAGATAAGTATCAAAACACGACCATCACGATTGATACCACTTATGTCAATGAACATTTAGCTGATATCGCCGTAGATGAAGATTTGGCACGATATATCCTTTAGGCTTTTAAATTAGGTCAATTTGTGCTTTAATATAGTCATTATCATTCATGAGAGCTTTATGACAAAACATTTAAAAATCGCATTACTAACAGGATTGTTAACCATATCTCAAATAGCATCTGCAACCGTTGCGTATGGTTATGGTCAGATTCGACGTATTGACACAAAAAATCAAACAATCACCATCAAACAATCTGCTATTAAAGCATTTAAATTACCTGCAATCACCTTGGTGTATCACATTATGCCTACAATAGTCAATTCACTCAAAGCAGGTCAAAAAGTCTCATTTAAAGCAGAACAAAAAGATAATCAGTATTTTATTTTAGAAATCAAGGAGTCGAAATGAACCTACAACAGCTTGATCGTCTTAAAAACGCACCAGGCTTTATCGCCGCTTTAGATCAAAGTGGTGGTAGCACCCCCGGCGTTTTAAAACGATACGGTGCACCAGAAGCAGACTTTCAAACAGAAGAAGGCATGTATAAAACAGTACACGCAATGCGTACCCGTATTATCAAGAGCCCTGCTTTTTCATCTGAACATATCCTAGGCGCTATCCTGTTCGAACACACAATGGACAACAAAATTGATGATCAATATACGGCTGATTATCTATGGAATGCCAAAGGTATTGTCCCTTTCCTTAAAATCGACAAAGGATTAGACACACTAGAAAATGGTGTTCAGCTGATGAAACCAATGCCAGAGCTTGATGCATTACTTCAAAAAGCACAAGAACGACATATTTTTGGTACAAAAATGCGTTCAGTCATTAAATGCGCTGACGAACAGGCAATTGAGCAAGTAGTAGCACAACAATTTGAAATTGCACGCAAAGTGATTAGTTATAATTTAGTGCCGATTGTAGAGCCTGAAGTAGATATTCATTTAGCAGACAAAGCGCAAGCTGAAGAACTACTCAAAGCATCAATTCTCAAGCATTTAAATACCTTAACAGGTGATGAAAAGATTATGTTGAAATTAACATTACCTGAAGTGGCAAATACATACGCACCGTTGATTGCTCATGAACGCGTTGTGCGTGTTGTTGCCTTATCAGGTGGTTATTCTAGAGAAGAATCTAACCGTCGTTTAAGTGAAAACAAACATATGATTGCAAGTTTCTCACGTGCATTGTCCGAAGGCTTGACTTATCAACAAACAGAAGAAGAATTTAATGATTTGTTGGGTGAATCTATTGTCAGTATTTTCAATGCAAGTATGGCTTAGTTAGTATTATTACAGACACAAAAGAGGACATTTCTTTAAGAAGCGTCCTCTTTTTTATAAGGTATTCAAAGATCACTGACACAAAATGAAAAAGCCAGCATTTCATCTGAAATGCCAGCTTTTGTCATACACATATCGTGTAAGTACTACGCTGCTGCCTGAATTGCCGTTAAAGCAATCGTGTAAACGATATCTTCTACTAAAGCGCCACGAGATAAATCATTCACAGGCTTACGCATACCTTGAAGCATAGGACCAATGGATAACAACTTCGCAGAACGTTGGACTGCCTTATAAGCAATATTACCGGCATTTAAATCAGGGAAAATAAATACATTTGCCTGACCTGCAACAGAGGATTCAGGTGCTTTTGATTTAGCCACATCAGGCATAACAGACGCATCATATTGTAATGGCCCATCAACACAAATATCTGGTCGTTTTTCACGGACAATATTTAATGCTTCTTTGATCTTATCAACTGAGGCACCAAATCCTGACGCGCCTGTTGAGTATGATAGCAAAGATACTTTTGGATCTAAACCGAATGCCTTTGCTGAATCTGCCGATTGAATCGCAATCTCTGCTAATTGCTCAGCATTTGGATCAGGATTAATAGCACAATCCCCATAAACATAAACCTGCTCTGGCAATAACATAAAGAATACAGATGACACCATACTGCTACCCGGTGCTGTTTTAATAAGTTGCAATGGTGGACGAATGGTATTCGCTGTTGTATGAACAGCCCCTGACACTAAACCATCTACCTCACCCTGTTCAAGCATCATCGTACCCAAAACCACATTATCTTGAAGCTGTTCGATTGCTTTTTCTGGTGTTAATCCTTTGGATTTACGTAACTCCACCATACGTTCTACATAACGATCTCGAACATCTGCAGGATTGATAATTTCAATACCTTCAACAGCACTTACATCACTATGACCTGCTGCTTCAACATCAGCAGGATTTGCCAATAACACGCAACGTGCAATACCCATTTGTGCACACTGAACGGCTGCTCTAATCGTACGTGGCTCATCACCTTCTGGCAGTACAATTGTCTTATTTGCTTGACGAGCACGCTTGGTCATTTCAAAACGAAATGCTGCAGGAGATAAACGAGATGAACGTGTCATAGGCAGTGCCATCACCTGAGCCAAGTCTTTATAAATCACAAAAGGACCTTGTGAAACAGATAACCCTGAGAGACTATATACACCCAAAACATCTGGATTACTCATACCACCTAATTGAGTTGCAGCAAGAGATGCTTGACGATTCAAAGTAGAGATTTCTTCTGCCCCACTTAATAAGACCATTTGGGCATCTAAACTCAATGCCAATTGATAGTTGACCGACAAAGCATAAGGCGCTTGAACTGGCAAACCTTCAATAAATACCACCTCAGCAGATTGCTCATACACTTGAGGTACAATATGTTCAAAATAGGCATCTAATGTATTGTTTAATAACGCATCTTCAATTCGCTCTTGATCTAAAACAGATAAATAAGTTGCGTCTGATTCAATCGATAAACGAACTTTTTTAAAATCAACATACCCACCAATTGGCACTAATAAGATTTTACGCATAATCATTCCTTATTATTAAAAACAAAGTGTCGCTGTGTCTTGTGCAATGACCAACTCCTCATTAGTAGGAATGACGACTGCCACAGGCGACGACTCTTCTGTAATGACACCTGATTTACCAAAACGTGCTGATAAATTACCCTCTGGACTTAAACGATAACCAAAACAAGCAAGACGTTTAATGACTAACTCACGAACCAATGATGAATTTTCACCAATACCACCTGTAAATACAATCGCATCTAATGGCTCACCAACCACTGTCATGTAGCCACCAATATATTTAGCCAAACGATGTGCAAAAACGTCCATAGCACGCTTAGCACCTTCTACAGTCTCATAGTTATCCTCTGCATAACGACAATCGCTACTTTCTTCTGTTAAACCTAATAAACCTGATTTTTTATTTACCAAGGTGTTAATTTCATCTACGCTATAACCTAAGTCTTTTAAGAAGAAAATAATCGCAGGATCAAAATCACCAGAACGAGTACCCATCACAAGCCCCTCTAATGGTGTCAAACCCATAGATGTATCAACTGACTGACCATGGCGAATTGCAGAAATAGAACCACCATTACCCAAATGACATGTAATTAAATTCACATCGGTCACTGACTTATTCACCATTTTAGCCGCTTGATGAGTAACGTATTTATGGCTTGTCCCATGGAAACCATAACGACGCACTCCATGTTTTTTATATAACTCATATGGCAACGCATATAAATAAGAGGTCGATGGCATGGTTTGATGGAAAGCTGTATCAAACACACCTACTTGTTTATCTTTTAGTTCTGGAAATGCCTCAATCGCTGCTTGAATACCTGTTAATCCTGCTGGGTTATGTAGTGGTGCAAAAGGAATGACCTCTTCGACTGCTTTAATCACTGCATCAGTAATCACAACAGAATCACTGAATTTTTCTCCACCATGAACAACACGATGACCAATCGCCTTGATTTGCTCTTTCAGTCCTGATTTTTGAGGAAAAATTGTATCTACGATAAATTTTAATGCTTCCTTATGGGCTGATTTAGGTGCCAATGACTGTTCATGTTTCTCACCATTAATCTTCCACTTAATAGAAGCAGATTCAAGGTGTAAACGCTCTGCTAAACCAGACAGTTGCTCAACCCCTGTGTTTGGGTCTAACACTGCAAATTTCAGTGATGAACTACCACAATTTAAAACTAATACATATTGAGATGACATATAATGCTTCCTAAATGTTTTAAACAAAAGGTCTATTATACCATTGCTCAATACGGGAGACTATCTTTATTTTTACATTTTCAACAGCTTTGATACTTTATGTTACATTTGATGATTTACATACACTTATATATCACCAAGAACACCATATTCAAAGGTATTTAAAAAGTATCTATCTCAACAGAAACACCTGATTTCACCTTATATCACTTACCACATATAATGGCTAAAATAATATGGCTACGATTGGCTTAGCTTACGTAAAATAGGCAAATAATGATCGGCAGCCTCTTGTGCCTCTTTTGTGGAAGCTGCACCCTTAGGAGGACCCGGGAGGCGAACCGTAGCTGGATTGCGTTTAACCCCATTCACAATCACCTCATAATGCAAATGCGGTCCTGTCGCAACGCCACTACTACCCACTTTAGCAATTAACTGCCCTCTTTTAACATATCTTCCTTTAGTAGCGCCTTTGATAATGCGAGACAAGTGAGCATACTTCGTAACATAGCCATTTTTATGATCAATCTCTAATGTAATTCCATAACCACGTTGACGACCTGAAAATTTTACAACACCACCTGATGGGGCATAAATCGGTGTACCATAACGCGCTTTAAGATCCATGCCTGTATGTGGTCGAACACGCCCCGACACAGGGTGACGACGACGAGGATTAAAACGAGAGGATACCCGTAAAAATCTCAAAGGATAACGCGCAAAAAAACCACCACTACTACGTATTTGACCTTTTTCATCTACCCAAGTCCATTGACCATGATATTTGACCAAAGCATATTCCGCCGTACTCTCCCCACGAACCACTCGAATCGCACGTAAATAGCTATTTTCAAATAACATATAAATCTTGCGATCTGTTCTAGCAGACTTACTTGCCGGCATATCTGCTACCAAACGTTGCTGAATATTGGTCAAATCAGATGATTTCAATACTTTATCAAGAGACTCACCTTTGTGTTGATCCAACACTTTATAGGAAAATGATACATTTTGTTTATCAGCATGCGCAAAATTAGTGCAAGCACATAAAACAGAAACTGACACTAGAAAAGATACGATAGTAGAAATTTTTTTGATGGTTTTCACAATTAATTCAATCATAAATTTAAAAATAAACGATAATCATATACTAAAACCCCCAAAAGGTGAAGGAATAATTTAATTAATTTATTTGATTGAATATAGCACCAAATGTTAAAATACAATATAATTATTTATTTTGTAAGGTTAAATTCACATGTCACTACGTATTACTTCCATCAATGTTAATGGTATCAGAGCTGCCGAACGAAAAGGTTTTTTTCAATGGTTAGAACAACATAAAGCCGATATCGTTTGCCTACAAGAAATCAAAATAAGTGAACCTGATTTAACCATGTCACATATCCA
>PDWI01000480.1_pt1 | contig 64724 bp, 60 predicted proteins | sample 1430891 | NCBI WGS metagenome assembly PDWI01 (sample SAMN01162508, study PRJNA174530) | Oral metagenome, whole genome shotgun sequencing project. | biome: Marine environment; feature: Marine mammal; material: Swab sample of the gingival sulcus; isolation source: swab sample of gingival sulcus... | reverse complement strand
GCTTCTAGCTCCGCTATCCTCTCTGCTTCTAGCTCCGCTACGAAATTTTCCATGAAATCAAAGTCAATATTTTCTATCGTTAAAGGTAATTTTTCGTTTTTAATAGGGACGGATACTTTTAGTTCTCTTATTGTTTCAACAGTAGAACCTGTTCCCCAAGTTAAATTTTGCAAAGCATACTGAAAACTCGAAGCCAGATACTGCATATTTTTTGAAGTTTTATTTTTGAATTTTGCTTGTAAAATTTTCACTTTATTACCAGTAAAATATCTTTCTTTTTGATAAAACACAGAAAAAGTATCTTGAGCAAAAGAAAGTGTCTCTTCTTGATTTAAAAATTTCTCATCTTCAACAATGAAGCCTCTAACACCATTGTTTCTAGTCGAACGAACCACATACGGATAGCTATTTTTTATTTGAGCATCAAATATTTTGATATTATTTGCATGGAAAATCTTTTTGCTAGATTGTATCTCAAACAAATCCCCTAACCTAAACTCACCCCACTTAACAAGCTTTAACTTCTCATCAAGGGGGCTTAGGGCTTTGGGAGCGGTTCGTTTTTTAAGATATTGCTAACCTCCCATGCAAGATAATCGCCGATAGTCTTTTTAAAATCCTCTAACTTAGGTTTAGTATCTATCTTTTTGTGCTGATCTGTGTTAAAATCATTGCCATTAGGGCTTATAAAGTCTTCTTGGTAGATCTCTTTAAGATCTCCCCAAAGAGATGTATCAACCTTAGCATTTAGACCTGCTTTGTAGATTTTTACAATCTCGGCGTATCTTTGCGTAGGGTTATCAACCTCATCAAGACTTCTTTTAGTGCGTTTGTAGCCGTCATTGCGAAAATCGATAAACTTTACAGGCACATCAAAATCATGAGGTGAGCCAACTTTAAAAACATATATGCTAGTTTGCACTCCAGCCATAGGCATAAAAAGGTCTATTGGCATCTTGATACTTGCTACTAATGTATGTCTTGAAAGGATAGACTTGTTTGTATTTATAGCTTGTCCGCTCCCTGCGCTATCTTGTATGATGATAGCTCCAAGTCCGCCCTCTTCCATATGCTCAAGCCCAAAAGCGATAAAAGGCATACCATTTTCTTTAAACGAAAAAGGGGGGTTTAAAAGTAAGCGATTTGCCCTAAAATCCGCATAAAGCTCTGGTGGAGTCGAAAAGGTATTAGCTTTTTGTATTTTACTTGAGCCATCGCCCCTAAGTATCATGTTTGTAGTAGCTAGAGTGTACATTTCAGCGTTTAGTTCAACCCCCAAAAGTTGCTCTTGTTTTATCTTTTTTATAGCCTCATTTGCCTTTGTGGTAGCTTTACCATAACTTACTTGAGCATCTTCTATCATAAGCTCCATTGAGCTTATCAAAAACCCAGCACTTCCTGTAGCCAAGTCCATGACACGGCTATCTTTGTCAACTTCAAGTATTTCACACATCATCTTTGTAACATAGGGTGGTGTTAGAACGATACCAAGTTCTTTACCGTCCCCTAAGGCGTACTTTAAAAACTCACTATAAAGCTCACCCATGATATCAAGGTGTCCTTGCATAGCATCAATATTTTGATAAATATTTTCATATATAAATGTAAAAACTTGCTTTGTTATGGAACTTTTCTCTGATAAAAATATAGCAACTTCCTTATCAAGCTCGTCAAGCTCATCTCTTTGGGCATCTTTTGCTATCTCGTTAAAACTTGTTAGCATAAGACTTCTTTTACTTTCTTCAATATTTTTAGCTTTTAAATACTCGTCAATTTGGTTAAAAATAAGCATACTGTCACGACTAGTATCGGTTTGATAGCCTTTTAAATCATAAGGAGTTAAACCATCCTTTTTGCCTTCAATATCTTGCATAGATAGAAGCATACCGCTAACATAAAGCACTCTTTGAGGAGCAGTTATATTATGATTATGCATGAGTCGATTTAGCTTTTTAGCGTACATAGAGAGATAGAATTTATTTAAAAATAAAATATCATGTTTATCTTTATCGCTTAGCACACAATCTTCATAAAAAGAATTAAAAGATTTTTGATTTTCTAAAAAATCAAGGCTCGTATAATTTCTAAGGTGCTTAATAGATAAAAAACTAGAGCCAAAAACATAGTAAACTTCCACTGTAACATTTTCATCATTATCGCCTGCACAACCTATAGCTATACATTCATGGTATTTTCCACTTGCTATAATATTTGTGGCATAGTGGATAGCTCCATTAACGGCAAAATTTCGTATAGATTTTTCATCGTCTTTTATCTTATCATCTTTATCTGTTTTAAGTTTATTTAATTTAAATTTATTTTCTATAATTACTGGTATAACGTGTTTTTGGTTATCATTAGTTTTTGTAAAATATTTTTCTATACTAAAATCAGGTTTGCCAAAATTTGTTTTATTTTTTGTTTTAGCGCTTCCGCTAAGAGCCTCTTTTAAATAATCGCTCATAGAACTTTCAACATTATAATCTTTGTTTTTATTGAGCCCTAAATTTTCTAAATATTTTTTAACATAATCATTTACATCATCTTCAAGTCTATAATTTTGCATTTTTCTCTCCGTAAAAATTAAAGAAAAATTATACCATATCTTAGCAAATCATCATCCACTAAACCCCTTTTTTATATAATTTTTCCCAAAAAAAATAAACTAATGAAAAAAATGCGAAACTGCTTGATGCTTTTAATGCTTCACTTGAATTTGCTAGAAAACTCTACCAACAAGAAACCTATACATTAACAAGCTTTACAAAAAAACCACAAATCAACAAAATTTTCGTGTAGCTCGTGCATCTGTTTTATATTTATTTAAGTATATATGCTGTAAAATTCTTGTGTAGCTCGTGCATCTGTTTTATAATTTTTTAAGGAAGTATCTTAGAAATGATGACAAAAATTTTAAAAATTTTAAAAAAAAGTGGCGAATTTCAACAAAGAAAAGATATAGAAAACGAGCTACAAAGAGCATCGAAACGTTCTGTTTTAAATCAACTAAATACCCTTATAAAGTTTAAAAGAGTTCAAAAAGATGGTCAAAGCACAAATGTTGCATATAAGATTTCAAATCTTTACCATGAAGACTTTGAAAAAAAACTATATGTATATCAAAATCACATATTGATTGGATATTTGGGATATGATTATCAAAAGTACTACTTTGCCTATGATACAGATTATTTACTTTTAGACAAACATACAGTAAATTTGCAATTAAAACTTGGGTATGAGACATATATTCAAGATAGTTGCTTTGTGGATTTTGAAGAGTGTTTACCGGAAGGAATTGATAGGGAAATTTTAGCAAACAAGGCTGAAAATAAAACTGAATTTTTTCTACTAGCTCACAATGATTACAGCAATAATGATTTAATTTTTTCTCAAAAAAGATTAAATTTTTCAAAATCATTAAAATCTTATAGCTATCTTTCTCAAAAAAACAAAATATTAGGTAAAAACATTTTTCCAAATATTCTAAAATACAATATCGACATAGACGAATACTCTTTATTTCCAAATCTTGCCTTAGATAAACAAAATGAAAATAAATTCATAAGGACAATGAGTCTATCTGGCTATCAGCATAAACTACAAGTAACCATAAGCGATAACACTTTAAGGGTAACAAAAGATGGTGAAAATGCCACACACTTTATAAAACTTTATGACATAAAAAAAGCTTATGAAAATAGTGAGTATTACTTCCCGCATATCGCTATAAATGAACATTTGCATATGAGTTTTGCTAAAAATGAGCTAGGCTTCGATGTGCCACTAAGTGGCATATTTAAAAGAGAAAAAGATAAAGAATACCACTACTTTGTAAAATATTTTGATAGAATTAAAGCCTATAAATTTGGACGAAAAGAGTTTGCTACCCTTATGGGTTTAGATAGCTTTAACAAGTACAAAACCTCATCAGAAAAGCTGTTTAAGACAGCAAAAAAAACTCTTTTACTCAAAGCTGACAGATTAAGAATGTTAGAATATTATTTTTACTCATTTTTAATTTGTCATGAAGATATGCACACAAAAAACATCTCTATCATCTATGATGAGAAGAAAAATTTTTTAGCCCCTCTTTACGATATAGCTTGTACGGGGTTTTATGGTGGTTTGAAAAATTATGAATCCCACTTAAGCATAAACGGAAAACGAACAAATATTAGGTATAATGATTTTTTAAAACTAGTTTTGATTATGGAAATTGATAAACAAGATTTTAAACTATCTGCAAAAAATATTTTAGAAATTTATATCCAAAAAATGCCACTTTACATTAAGAAGATTTCAAAACTAGAAAATATAGATTTTTACATAAAAGATAAACCAAACGCTCAAAACAAAAAAATAAAAATAAAGTCAAAAACCACACTAGATAACATAATGATGAAGCATTTCAAAAAAAGATGCGAAACCCTTAAAAAAAACGGATGGTTTGAGAGTTTAGAATATCTTTATGAGTGCTAAAAATCCATTAAGCACTTTTAAGATATAATCAAAATTAAAAAAGGTAATACTATGGAAAAAATGTGGGCTGGAAGATTTTCTAAAAAAAGTGCGAAACTGCTTGATATTTTTAATGCTTCACTTGAGTTTGATAGAAAACTTTACAAACAAGATATACAAGGCTCTATCGCTCATGCAAGTATGCTAGCTAAACAAAACATCATCACAGAAGATGAAAGAAACGATCTTATTAAAGGTTTAAAGCAAGTTGAGAGTGAAATCGAAAATGGGGAGTTTACATTTGACATAAGTGATGAAGATATCCATATGGCGATTGAGAAGAGATTAACCCAGATTGTCGGCTCAGTTGGCGGAAAACTTCATACAGCAAGAAGTAGGAACGACCAAGTGGCACTGGATTTTAGACTTTATGTGTTAAATAGCAACGAAAACTTAAGCTCACTTATCAAAAATCTTATGCAAACTTTGCTTGATATAGCATCAAAACACACAAACACCCTACTTCCGGGTATGACGCACTTACAGCACGCTCAGCCTATAAATTTTGGCTTCCATCTACTCTCCTATGTAAATATGCTAAAAAGAGATTTTGAAAGATTTGAAAGTTCAACTGCAAGAAACAATGTTTTGCCTTTAGGTTGTGCTGCACTTGCTGGCACTCCTCATCCCATAGACCGTGAAGAAGTGGCTAAGCTTTTGGGTTTTGATAGGGTTAGTGAAAACTGCCTTGATACGGTAAGTGATAGGGATTTTGCACTAGAAATTCTTTTTAATATCTCTGTTTTGATGATGCACATCTCAAGATTTTGTGAAGAGTTGATACTTTGGAGTTCTAGCGAGTTTGGATATGTGAGTTTTAGCGATGAGTACTCCACAGGAAGCTCTATCATGCCACAGAAAAAAAACCCTGATATACCCGAGCTAATGCGTGGAAAAACAGGCAGAGTTTATGGAAATCTAATGGGCTTATTAACCGTCATGAAGGGCTTACCACTAGCTTACAACAAAGACACACAAGAGGATAAAGAGGGGGTTTTTGATAGTGTTGAGACTGCTGAGATTTCTTTAAAAATCTTAAACGAAGCACTAAAAAGCTTAAGCATAAATGAGCAAAATATGCTTCAAGCCTGCAAAAAAGGTCATCTAAGTGCCACTGATTTGGCTGATTTTTTAGTGCATGAGTGCGATGTGCCATTTCGTGAGGCTCATTTTATAACAGGAAAAGTAGTAGCAAAAGCTGAAAACTTAGGTCTTGATTTAAGTGAACTTGAATTTAAAGATATACAAGAAGTAGATGAGCGCATAAGCGAAAAAGTAATGGCTTATCTGCCTTTAAAAGCTTCTATGAATGCGCGAAATTCAAAGGGTGGCACAAGTAAAAAATCAACCTTAGAGCAGATAAAAAACATAAAAGAATGGTTAAAAGAAAATGAGTAATATTGTAAAAAATATACAAATATTTGGCTTAGCTTATATAGTAGTATCCCTAACTCACAGTATAATAGGGATTATGGATGAAAATTTACTATCGTCTGTGAATGAATCAATTTTGCTCATTATTGTAAATATATTTTGGTTTTTATTTATACAAAATATTGCTACTTATTATGAAGATAATTCGCTAAAAAACATTAACTTTGTATCTATATTTTTGTTTGTTTTTGCAAATATATTGACCATCATAACCAAATCAGCAGAACTTCCAAAGGGTTTAGACGCATTGCTTTCTTTGCTCTCTTTAACTCAAGAGCTAGTGGCTATAGTACTATTTGCCGTCAGTGAATACAAACTATATAAAAATACACGCATAATGATATTTTTAATCTATGCGCTTATGTCTTTTGCTTATTTAGCTTATTTGCCTTTAAGCTTTTTAAAGATTACAAAATTTTTAAATCCTTATATAGATCACTATAGTACAGCTTCAGAGCTGATATTTATAATAGGATTTTTACAACTTTTAAAGGTTTTAAAAAGCAAATTAAACACACAACAATCGTTAGAGTAGATGGAGGAGTAAAAAACTACTCCTTGGCACGATTTTAGCGTATATTTCTAAGATAACAATTGGAGAATTTGAGCTTTTAATATATTTATAGCTATACGGTTTTTTCCACCCCTAGGAACAATAATGTCGGCGTATTGTTTTGAAGGCTCTATAAACTCCAAAAACATAGGGCGAACTGTTTGTTGATATTGGTTTATTACACTATCAACACTTCGTCCACGCTCTTTGGTATCTCTTTGAAGACGTCTCATAAAACAGATATCAAGAGCAGCGTCAACAAATATACTCATATCTAGCTGAGCTCTTATCTTCTCATCGGTTAAAAGCAAGATTCCCTCAAGTATGATAAGCCTTTTTGGCTCACACCTAAGTGTCTCTTTTTTACGAGTATGCTCTGTGTAATCGTACTGAGGCATATCGATAGCCTTACCTTCTTTAAGAGCCTTTATATGCTCTAAAAGCAAATCATGGTCTATTGAGTTTGGATGGTCGTAGTTAGTCTCATTTCTTTGCTCCATACTTAGATGGGATTGGTCTTTATAGTAAAAATCCTCAGCTATTATAGCCATATTGCAAACCTCTAACTCTTCTTTTAGCTCCTCATAAACTGTATGAGCAAGAAGGCTTTTACCTGAAGCAGAAGCACCCGATATAGCTATGATTATACATTTTTTGTCTTTCATTGTGTGTCTTATTGTTGAATTTTTGAAATTATAACAAGATTATCGTAAAGATGAGTTTAACTTTTTTTAGATAAAATAACAAATTAAAAATATCTAATAAAAAAAGGAAAAACATGAGCACTATTATGAGTATAGTTGGCATATTTACTCTTTTAGGCATAGGTTTTTTATTTTCTGAAAATAAAAAATCAATAAACTACCGAACTGTATTTGTTGCACTAGCATTGCAAATTACCATAGGGGCATTTGTACTTTATGTGCCCTGGGGAAGAGAAGCCCTAACCGCAGCAGCAAATGGGGTAGCAGAAGTGATAGCTTATGGGCATGAGGGTAGTAAATTTATCTTCGCTGGGCTTGTAACAGAGGCTAGCTTTAAAGCTTTTGGAAATGAAGGTTTTATATTTGCATTTAGAGTGCTTCCTACTATTATATTTTTCTCAGCTCTAATATCTATGCTTTATTATTTAGGCATTATGCAGTTTGTCATCAATGTAATAGGCGGAGCTTTGCAAAAACTTTTACACACGTCAAAAGCAGAGTCTATAAGTGCAGCGGCAAATATCTTCGTTGGACACACAGAAGCCCCGCTTGTTATAAAGCCATACATTAATAAAATGACAAAAAGTGAATTTTTTGCCATCATGGGAGGAGGAATGGCAAGTATCTCAGGTTCACTCTTAGCTGCTTATGCAGGAATGGGAGTTCCGCTTACTTATCTTATAGCAGCTTCATTTATGGCAGCACCAGGCGGTCTTTTGTTTGCAAAACTTGTCATGCCACAAACTGAAAAACACAATGACAATATCCATGAAGCAGAAATGGAAAAAAACTCTCACATACTAGAAGCTGTTGCTAGTGGAGCTATGAATGGCGTAAAACTTGCTGTTGCAATCGGCTCTATGCTTTTAGCTTTTATCGCCCTAATAGCTATGCTAAATGGGTTTTTAGGTTTTATTGGCTCATTTGTTGGAATTGAGAATTTATCTTTAAATACTATCTTTGCAACCATCTTTAAGCCACTTGCTTATATTATCGGTGTTCCTTGGGAACAAGCAGGAGTTGCGGGAGAAATGATGGGCTTTAAAGTTGCTATAAATGAATTTGTTGCTTATGCAGAATATGCAAAATACATCGCCTCTCACGCTGGAGTGTTAAGCGATAAAACTCAAGCTATCATCATCTTTGCTCTTTGCGGTTTTGCAAACTTTGCATCCATAGCTGTTCAGCTTGGAGGCATAGGAACATTGGCTCCAAAAAGAAGACCTGAGATAGCAAAATACGGACTAAAAGTTGTTTTAGTTGGCTCACTTTCAAATCTTATGAGTGCAGCGATTGCAGGACTTTTTATAGGTCTAGGCGGCGGACTTGCATAAACGTTTTTAAGGAAACAAAATGGAAAACCAAGCTATCATCAATAATATTAAAAATTTAGGTATATTTTATGGTCTAATAGGACTAGGTGCATGCTTTCCAAAATATATCTGGCAAGACAAATATATAAGCATTGCCTATGCTATTTTATTGGTGAGTACTTGGTTTATTTTTATAAAAAATCTAGCCACATTTTATAAAGATACGAAGTTACAACTACAAAACACAATAGGCAACACTCTTTTTATAATAGGTTTTGTAGTGATAACATTTTTGGACATACAAAGTGAAGCAGACATGACCCCAACCATCGCTTTTATAGTTTTAGCTTCTGCTATAGCTATGATAGTTGGGGGGTATATTTGTATATATAATCACTTATAAGTTATATAAAATCACCCAAATAAAAACCTTTTTAGTATATTTTATATTGTCTATTTTTGCTTTATTTTTTATCTTTTTAGATGAAAATATGCAAATGGCTTATTTGGTTTATTATCCTATATATTGTGTGGTGTTTATTGTCGGTATTATGCAATTTTATAAACAAAATACCTGATATTTTATACAATATTATGTATAAAATATCAATTACATAAAATTTATCTTTTTAGATTACTATAAGATATTTTTCATTTTACTTGACTTTTGCAAAGCAATACCTATATAATACATGCTTTAATTTTTAAATGCTAATTTAAAAAATATCTACAAAAATTATAAAATTTACAAAAAAAGGAATATTATGAAATTAAACAAAAAGCAATTTTTAGTTATTTCACTTATGCTTTTTTCCATGTTTTTTGGTGCAGGAAACTTTATATTTCCACCTATGGTTGGAAAAGAAGCTGGCGTACATGTTTATGAAGCAATACTATTTTTCTGCCTTACTGCAGTTGCTCTGCCTGTGCTTGGTATCGCATCTGTGGCAAAATCTCACTCACTAGAGCATCTTGTAAACAGAGTTGATGTAAAATTTGGACTTATTTTTACAGTTTTATTATACATTACCATTGGACCTGCTTTTGCCATTCCAAGGGCTGCAAATATGCCATTTGAAATCACAGTTATGCCACTGTTAACAGATGGTACAAAAATGTATGGCTTACTGGCTTATAGTGCGATTTATTTTGCTATAAATTATTTTATATGTATCAAACCAAATAGAGCTGTGGAGGTTTTAGGTAAGTTTCTAACTCCACTTTTACTACTAATGATATTTGTTTTATTTGTTGCCACTATGATACACCCCATAGGTGACATAGCACAATCAACAGGAAAATACGCAACCTACCCTATAGCAACTGGCTTCATAGATGGCTACCAAACCATGGACGCCCTCGCCTCACTTGTATTTGCAACAGTTGTTTTAAACTCCATGAGAGATTTAGGACTTAAAAACAATAAAACTCTCATCATATCAACTGTAAAAGCAGGTGTTTTAGCGGGAGTTATCTTGATGGCAATTTATATGCTTTTAGCATATATAGGTGCAACTACGTCTATGACTTTTCCTGAAACAAAAAATGGGGCTGAGATACTTTCCAAGATAAGCTATCATCTTTTTGGCGATTTTGGAAGATTGTTTTTAGGAGTTGTATTTTTACTTGCTTGCTTAACCACAACAGTTGGACTTATAACATCGGCTAGTGAATATTTTTCAAAGCTTATAAAAAAATCAACCTATAAATTTTGGGTTATAACATGGACAATACTAAGCTTTGCCATAGCAAATGTTGGCTTAAATGCCTTGTTGACATACAGTATACCAGTTCTTTATGCTCTATACCCAATAACCATAATGCTAATAGCACTAGGTCTTCTTAATACCTTTATAGACTCTTCAAAGTTAATTTATCGCTCGTGCATATATTTAGTAGCATTTTTAGGGATTATAAATGGTTTAGATGTGGCAAAGATAGAAATACCTTACATATCATCTTTAGTACATAGATTGCCCCTATATGACTCTGGATTAGGATGGGTAATACCTGAAATAATTTGTTTCATAATAACTTATGTAATATTTATACTAAGTAAAAAAAGAATATAAATGTTTTAAAGGGTTTTAAAACCCTTTAAAATCTAAAAGCTACCCTTTGGGTCAGCATCACTAAAATGTCCCCAAGGGAGTTTAGCACCGCCGAGTAGATGGAAGTGTAGATGGGGCACTTCTTGACCACCATTTTCGCCTATATTCGTAATAAGTCTATAGCCACTTTTATCAAGACCTAAAAACTTTGTAACCTCTTGAGTAAAGCTAGTAAGTCCAGCCATAACCTCAGGGCTAACCTCTTCAAAATCCTTAACACATTTTTTAGGAATGATAAGGATATGTATGGGCGCTTTTGGGTTTATGTCATGAAAAGCAAGATAGTTTTCATTTTCTAAAACTTTATTGCATGGTATCTCACCAGCTACTATTTTTTCAAAAATTGTCATACTCTACTCCTAATTTTTAAGCCATTATATCATTTTAAAACATAAAATAAAATTTTTATGCCTAATATATTTATATTATATTTCTGTTAAAAGATATCAATATTTCGTCTACATAGCCATAGGTAAAAAGAAAGTTTTTTCATCATTTTTCTTGCAAAACTTTTCAAATATGATATAATAATTTATTAATTAACCTTTGTTAAAACCAGGAGACATTTTGAAACAAATATTTATATTATATATATTATTGATTCCCTTTATATTGTGGGCTAATCCCAAGGAAAATTTAACCTTAAACCAAGCTATAGTTTTAGCAAAAAAGAACAACCTAGAACTTAGTATTGCTAATATTAACGAGAAGATAAAAAGCCTAGAGGTTAACATGGCAACTTCTAAACATTTTGGCTCTCTTGATTTGGTTCAAAACGTCTTTCGCTCCAATGATGCAGGAAATGTTTTTGGATACAAATTATCCAACAGAAAGGCTAGTTTTCAAGACTTTGGCTTTGGAGAATTTTTAACAAATATGCAAAATCCAAACCTACTTAAAACCCAACCTAAAGATTTAAATTTTCCAAAAGATAGAACTTTTTATCAAACAAAACTACAATACAAGCTACCTATATTTACAGGTGGTAAAATCATAAACTATAAAGCAATTCAAAAGTCACTACTATCCATAGCAACCCTTGATAAAGAAAAGATAAAACAAGAAAAAATAAGGCAAATCAAAAAAACCTATGGGGATATAGAACTGCTAGATAATTTTATAAAAAACCTTAAAACCATAGAAAAAAATATGGATAAACTTCATCTAATGACACAAAATATGCTAAAAGAAGGTTATGCAAAAAAAGTTGATATGCTTGAGATAAAATCTAAAAGTTCAAATGTCACCAGAATGCTAAATCAATCCAAAGAAAATAAAATCTTAGCCTTGCAGTTTTTGTCATTTTTACTAAACGAAGAGGTAAAAAGCATAGATACAAGCTCATACAAAAGACCTGCGAGACTAAATATCAACAAAAAAGATATAGAAAATATAATCGATTTTAAAAAGGCAAACGAAGGCATAAAGATAGCAAATGCGATGCTTAAGATGAAAAGAGCTGAGTTTTTACCCACAGCTGGGCTTTTAGCCGAGTATGGTAGCAGTAGCGATAAATTTTTAAAAGATTTTAAAGAAAATGATTTTTACACAGTCGGCGTACAGGTAAAATGGAATATTTTCAATGGAGGAGCTAGCTATAAGGGCTATGAGGTTGCAAGACTAGGTAAACTTAAAGCAACCGAGCAGTTAAAGCTTGCCAAAGAAGGCTTATGGCTTCGTATCTTAAAGCTAAATAACCAAATAAACAAGCTTGATTTTGACATACAAAGTATAAAAAGCGAACTAGCTTTAGCTAAGGATATTTACAAAAACTATCTAGGAAGATACAAAGAGAGCTTGGTGTCCGTAAATGATGTGCTTATAAAACATTCTAGTCTTTTAGAGCTAACCTTAAAGCTAAAAGAGTTGCAAAATAAAAAATACGATACCATTTTTGCACTAAATGCTACTATTCAAGGAGAATAATATGAAAAAATATTTACTATTTTTAATCTTACTTAACTCAATGCTTATATCTCAAAGTATTGAGTTATCAGGCACAGTAATATCAGATAACGAAAAGTTTTTAACAAGTCGTTTTATGGGCTTTATCAAAGAGGTTAAGGTAAGCGAAGGAAAAAGAGTAAAAAAAGGTGAACTTCTCTACTCCATAGACAGCAAAGACATAGACAGTGCGAAAACCCAAGCTAACTTAGCCATCTCCCAAGCAATGCTAAGCTACCAAATGAACGTAAATCAGTACCAAAATGCAAAGCTAAACTTACAAAGGCACAAAAGACTTCTTAGAAAAGATATGGTTTCACGATTTGATGTGGAAAATCTTGAACTTAATGTTAAAAATCTAAAAGCCATGATAAAAATATCAAAATCCCAAATATCCCAAGCAAAGGCAAAGCTAAAAGAGGTTGAAAATAGCTACAAATACCTACAAATAAAAGCTCCAAACGATGGCATAATCGTCAAGGTAAATATAAAAGTTGGCGAAATGGCGATACCTGGAAGCCCTGCAGTTATACTGTCTGATTTGGGCGATTTAAAAATCACAACACAGATAAGTGAAAGCAACTTAAAAGATATATCTATAGGTAAAAAAGTAAATGTTAGCGTACCCTCCATAGGGCTAAAAAAAGAGGGAAAAATAAGCGCCATAATACCAAGTTCTAACCCACAAGCTCACACCTTTTTAGTAAAAATATCCTTTGATTATAAAAACTTCAATATATACCCCGGCATGTATGCCCTAGTGAGTTTTGAAAAATGAAACCTCGAGACATAGCAGGGAAAATAGCTCTTAGTTTTTTTAGCAATCCCCTAACTCCTCTTTTAGGTGTGATTATTTTACTTGTTGGAGTATATGCCTTGCTTTTTACCCCAAGAGAAGAAGACCCGCAAATGGCAGTTGCAGGTGGAAGTGTTATAGTTGCTATGCCAGGAAGCACCCCTGAAGAGATAAATGAAGTCATAGTAAAACCACTAAAACGAAAAATAAAAGAGATAAAGGGGGTTGAGCATGTTTATGGGGTTGCAAGCGAGGGCATTGGTGTAGTTAATGTCTCCTACTTTATAGGACAGCAAAAAGAAGAGTCTAACTTAAAACTTTACGATAAGGTAATGCAAAATATGAACCTTATGCCAAAAGGTGCTTACCCACCACTTGTAAAGCCTTTTGATATAGATATTGATATACCTATAGTAACCATTGCCTTTTACCAAAAAGATAAAAATGCAAACTTTACCGAACTTTTCAAAGAAGTTCGCTCTATACAGCAAGATATATCGAGTATAAAAAATGTCTCAAAAACAGCACTCAAAGGCGAGCATAAAGAGCAGTACAACATAGAAGTGGATGTAAATAAACTTTCAGGCTTTCATATCTCTCTTGGACAAATAGCAAATAGCTTAAAATCCCTTGCAACAAATCTTCCAAACGTAGATACTTTAACGAAAGATGGACACTTGGTTGTCTTTGGTGTTCAAAATGCTATCAAAAGCATAAAAGATATACAAAATATCATCATAGCATCATACGGTGGCTCACCCATCTACTTAAAAGATGTTGCAAAGATAAGTCTAGGAGAAGATATACAAGAGTTTAAAAACGCCTATATTGATTTTAAAGAAGATGGCATTTGGCAAGAACAAAAACGACAAATTACCCTAGAGACCTCTAAGCTAAAGGGCACAAATGCTGTATTTATAGCAGATGACATAGTAAAATATCTAAATGACAATAAGCAAGACTTGGCAAAAAAGGGCATTGGCTATATTATCACTAGAAACTATGGACAAAGAGCCAATGAAAGCGTAAATGACCTAGTGAGCAATCTTTTTATATCTATGATAATAGTTGTAGGACTTTTGGTCTTTGTGCTAGGCTGGAAAGAGAGTTTGATAGTTGGCTTTACAGTACCTGCTATATTTGCTATTACACTTTTTGTGGACTACTTAACAGGGCAAACCATAAATCGTATCACCCTTTTTGCACTCATGGTCAGTCTTGGTATGCTAGTTGATGCAGCCATCATCGTGGTTGAAAATATCCATCGCCACATGCATGATATAAACACAAAAGATATGCCAAAAGATGAAGTGATACTAAATGCAACTGATGAGATAGGACCTGCTACAAACTTTGCAACCTTGGCGATTATACTAACTATGGTTCCTATGGCTTTTGTTGGACAGATGATGGGACAATTTATGAAGCCAATTCCCCTAAATGTACCTGTTGCATTAGTTGCCTCTCTTTTTATAGCCTATATATTTGCTCCATTTATGGCAAGACGGCTTATGAATAAACCAAAAGAGTACAAAGTAAGAGGATTAAGAGATGACTGAGAGATTTGAAAATTTTATATATGAAATGCTAAATAACACCAAGAAAAAAAGGCTTATGATTTTAGCCACTTTGCTAATCTTTTTTCTCTCTATTTTAATGCTTCCAACGGGCATTGTGCTAGCGAAAATGCTACCCGATAAAAGTGAAAATACTTTCTCCATCTACTTAGACACTCCAACAGGCAGTGAGATATCAAAAACCAAAGCTCTTAGCCGCTGTGTTATGGATAGCTTAAAAAGCGAAAAAGAGATTTTAAATATGGAGTTATTTTTAGGAAGTGGTGCTCCGCTTGACTATGCAGGTTTAGTAAAGGGGAGTTATTTTAAAAACTCAAAAAACCTTGCTGAGATAGTCGTAAACCTAACAAATAAAAAAAATAGAGATGAAAGCTCCTTTGAAATGGTCAATCGAATACGCAAAAATGTACTTAAAAAATGTAGCGACAAAGAAAGTGTTATAAAATTTATACAACAACCAGCAGGCCCACCTACCCTAGCTTCAGTGGTTGTTGAATTGTACAGCAAAGACACAAAAGGATTAAGAAAACTGTCTTACAAGATATCTGATATACTTAAAAATACAAAAGGACTTGTGGATGTTGACATTATGAGCGATGATATTTATAAAACATACAAGCTAAGTGTAAATAAAGAAAAAATACTTCGTTCAAAACTTAGCATAAAACAAGTCAATGAGATACTGTATCTAGCCTTCAAGGGTAGCGTAGTGGCAGCAAAAAATAGTCCAAATTTTCCTGAACAAATAGGACTATTTGTTAGACTAGATGACAGCTCAAAACTTTTAAACGATAGCTCGGTTGCGTCTATAAAAAACAAACTCTCATCCCTTAATCTAATGAGTCAAAATGGAGTTATGGTGCCACTAAGTGAGCTTGTAAGTGTTGAACAAACTAATTCGAAACCAACAATTATGTCAAAAAATCTACGCCAATATACAAATATCATAGCAGAAACAAATGGCGTATCTCAGGTCTATCCTCTACTTGATGCAAGAGCTAAAATAAAAGAAAAACTTATAAAAGAGTATAGAGTAGATGGAGGAAGTTTATTTGATTTAATATTAACAGATAAACAAGGCAATAAATATGAGTTAAAATGGGATGGAGAGATGAAAGTTAGCCTTGATACTTTTAGAGACCTTGGGCTTGCTTTCATAACAGCTTTAGTGTTAATATTTTTACTTTTAGTGATGTATTATAAATCTTTTGCCATGAGTGGTGCGATTTTAAGTGCTAGTTTCTTATCACTATTTGGAGTTATTTTTGGACATTTGTTTATAGATATTTTTACTACAAATACCTTTTTTCTAACTGCCACATCACTCATAGGTTTTATAGTTTTGATGGGTATTAGTTCAAGAAACTCCATGCTTTTAGTTGATTTTGCAAAACTCCTAATACACGAGCGAGGGGTTGAGAAAAAAAGAGCCATAGCAATATCTACAGCCACAAGAGCAAAGCCTATATTTTTAACCGCAGGAACTGTTGTGCTAGCCTCTGTTATGCTTGTTACTGACCCTATTTTTAGTGGTCTTGGAGCTTCACTTATATTTGGAACTAGTGCTGGTATCTTAGTTTCACTTTTATTTGTTCCTGTTCTTTTAGATGATATAAAAAGCTTATAGCCTACCTCGCACTATTTTAAGTGCGAGGATATTTTTAAGATATATTTACCATATTTAAGATTTTTTATTTAAATTTGCTAAAAAAATCTTATCTATAAAAATTTTTATAGCAAAAACACCTAAACTTAAAACAAAACCTATCAAAGTTTCATTTGCCAAATCAGGCAAAAAGCTGATGAAAAAGTTATGAAAAAAATGTATATTGTGGACTATAATGCCACCTCCAACCATAAACATAGCAATAGTACCAATAAAACTTAAAAAGCTTATAAGCTTTGGCATAAAAGAGACAAAACTTTGCCCAAGCTTTTCATGACCTTTGTCTATAAGCCAAAAGCCGATATTATCTAGCCTAATTATGCCTGCAACTAAACCATAAACTCCAACTGTCGCTACAAATGCCACAAAAGAAGTAGCAAATACTTGAACCATCAAAGGCTTATCACCAACAGAACTAAGAGCAATAACAACTATTTCTATAGAGAGTATAAAGTCAGTAAAAACAGCACTTTTTATCTTTTTTTTCTCAAGTTCTAGTATATTTTGACTTGTTGAGTTTTGTATCTGTTTAACATGACCTTCATCTTTTTTATGAAATAAAACTTCGTGCACCTTTTCTATACCTTCATATAGAAGATATATACCACCACATATCAAAACTATATTTATAAGCCATGATGCAAAATAATTTAGCAAAAATGCAACTGGCAAAATCATAATCTTATTTAAAAGAGAACCCTTTGTGATAGCCCAAACAACTTTTAGCTCCCTATCTTGACTAAAACCTGTTGCTTTTTGAGCATTTACAGCCAAATCATCGCCCAAAATAGCAGCAGTTTTTTTTGTTGCCATTTTAGCTGTAATTGCTATATCGTCAGCTAAAAGCGCTATATCATCTAGTAAAGCGAGCAAACCCATAGACATATTTTATCCTTTATTTTTAACATATATTCTAACTTTTTTTTATTTACAATAAAATAATTCTTGGCAAAAAGTGAATTTTAAGCATTATTTAAGTATCATCTACCTTTATTTTTATAACTATTACGACAAGGAATACAATGACAGCAAGCAGATTTACTCGTGTTGGATTTATCTTAGCAGCTGCAGGAAGTGCAGTTGGACTAGGGAATGTTTGGAAATTTCCATATATAACAGGCACAAATGGAGGTGGAGCATTTGTTATGGTCTATCTTATCACTATTTTACTTATAGGTGTTTCGCTATTTTTAGCCGAAGTTGCCATGGGTAGACTTAGCAGAAAAGACCCGGTTTCAGCCTTTCACGATTTAGCGCCTAAAGGACAAGGGGCTTGGAAATTTGCTGGCTTTATAGTCATAACCCCTATTTTGATAGTATCGTTTTATACTATCGTTATGGGCTGGCTTTTAAAATACATAGTAGCTTCTTTTTCTACCTTACCCACAAGCCCTCAAGAAGCAGGTGCTATGTTTGAAGGCATGATCAAGACAGATACAAGTGGACAAATATTTTATTTTACTATAGCATTTTTGATAACATTTTTTATAGTATCAAGAGGTCTTATAAAGGGTATAGAAAAAGCAAATATCATACTAATGCCACTACTTTTTATAATACTCTTTGGTCTTATGATATATGCAACAACGCTAAGTGGCTTTGGTAAAGCTATGGAGTTTTTATTTGTCCCTGATTTTTCAAAACTCAGCTCAAAATCAGTACTAGACGCAGTTGGGCAAGCCTTTTTTACCCTAAGCCTTGGAGTTGGTACGATTATGACCTATGCTTCAGCTCTACCTGAAAAAAACAATCTTTTTACATCTTCTTTGATGGTTGCAGGACTTGACACTCTTATAGCCTTAGTGGCTGGTATAATGATATTTTCATTCACTTTTCACTATGGATTAAACCCAAGTGAAGGAGCTGGACTTATTTTTGTAACCTTGCCTGCTTTATTTAGTGATTTGGGAACTTTTGGAAATATTATAAGTATTTTACTCTTCATTGCTCTTGCTTTTGCAGGTATCACTTCTGCAATATCCATGGTAGAACCATCGGTTAGTTATATGGAGAACTATCTAAAAATCACAAGAACTAAATCACTTTTTATCTTAGGAGGAGTGGTTTATGGGTTAGGAATGTTAGCACTTATCTCAAATATAGAGTCATTAAAATCATATGCTACCTATTTTAATATGGGATTTATGGATATACTAGATAAACTTACTGCAACATTTCTAATGCCAATAGGTGGAATACTTATCTGCGTATTTGTTGGCTTCTTTATAGACAAGCAAAAACTTCACAGTCTTTTTACAAAGCACATAAATGAAAATATGTTTAATGTATGGTTATTTTTAATAAGATATGTAGTTCCAATATCTGTATTTGCCATCATGTTAAGCAAATTATTATCTTAAAGAAAGTTCAAGCACCCATAAGTGCTTGAACAAATTACCTTACATATTGCCTAAAATCTTATACAAATCATCAAGCAAGAAGTATTTTGGTTCAGCCAAACCTTTATAGAAAGGATTTAACTCTTTTTCAAATGAATTTTTAAAAAGCCCATCTTTACTAAATGAAATTATTTGTTTATTTAAAAATTCAAGCAACTCTTTGTTCCCTTTTTTCACAGCCATAGATATCATATAAGATGGACCAAACTGTCTAACCCCAAGTTCAACATCACTATCAAGAACGGCAAATGTAAGTAACATGGTGTTATTTGTCATATACCCAATGGCTTCTTTATTTTTTACTTTTTGATAACACTCTTTATTGTTTGCACAAAAGGCTATTTGATAATTACTTTTACCCATAAGTGCCTTATGTCCAGTTGTTCCTTTGATAACCAAAATCTTTTTACCTTTTAAATCTCCAATGCTACTCACATGGTCATCTTTGTTTGTAAGGACAGATAAATCTACAGAAAAATAAGGAGTAGTAAAATCAACATACTTCTTTCTCTCCTTTACCACAGACATAGAATCAATTACAACATCAACCTTATTGTTAACTAAGGCAGGTATTCTCTCTTCTATATCCATTCCGACAAGTTCAATCTTGCCACCATTTTTACCAAAAATTCTCTCTCCCACCTTATTTGCAATATCAACCTCAAAGCCAACAAATTTTCCATTTTCTAGCTTAGAAAATGGAGGAATATAATTTGCAACACCAACTCTTAATACCTTAGAGGATCTAATCTCAGATAAAGTATTTGACCAAGCTAAAACCGTCAACAAACAAATCAATAGTATCTTTTTCAACTTAACTCCTTTATATTATACTTTAAATATTATATAGCTTTAATACAAAAATATTTCTTTATTTTTTTGTTTACAAATTTAATTAATAAAAACAAAAGAAATATGCAAATATTACATTATATACATTAGAACCAAATTAAATAATTTTACTTCAAATCAATATTTAGCATATTTGCTAAATTGTTGTTTTATCTATAAACTGTTTATAGCTAATTATTTTGAGTTATTTTTAAAGAATACTTTAAAGATAACTTCGTATAATTGTCTAATGAAAGATTTAAAACTAAAAAACATCATAAAACACAACGATAGAGAGTTTTTAATATCAACTATAAGTACTCCTATTAGGCATACATGGTTTGAAGATGAGGAAAAGATAGTATATGAAACTATGATATTTGAGTTTACAGATGAGGATATAGACTATGAAACCCCCCTATTTAATGAACGCTATCATACTTACGATGAAGCTGTAGCAGAACACTTTTTACTTACTAAAAATCCACAGATATTTTGTAAGTAACTCCTATAGGCTCTTTAATGCACCGTAGAGTTCATCTAATAAAAAGTATTTTTTATTAGCTGTTCCTTTATAGAAAGGGTCTAAGTCATTATTAAATGCCTCTTCGAAAAACTTTTTAGAACTAAGATCGACTATTTGTTTATCTATAAATCTAAGTAGATCTCCATTTCCCTTTGCTACACCAACAGATGTATAAAAACTTCTACCATAGGACTTTATACCTAGCTCGGTATTAGGATGTTTTACTATATACCCCAACAAAACAGTGTTATCATGTATAAAGCCTACCCCTTCTTTGTTTTCAAACTTCTCAAAACACTCTTTTATGTTTATGCAAGATACGATATCCAAATTTAACTTCAAAGCTCTTTTATAACCAGTAGTACTCTCTAAAGCTATAATTTTCTTACCCTTCAAGTCCTTTATACTTTTAATTTTATCTTCTTTATTAGTAAGTATGGATATATCAGTTGAGAAATACGGAGTGGAAAAATCGACTAACTTCCTTCTGTCTTTAGTAACCGAAAAAGCCCTTACGACCATATCCACTTTATTATTTTGCAGTCCCGGTATTCTATCTCTTGCACTCATACCTACAAGCTCCACTTTACCATCTGGATTGCCATTAAAAATCCTTCTGCCCAACTCCTTAGCTAGCTTTATTTCAAAACCAACAAACTCTCCATCTACTAGGTTTGCGAAGGGGGGTATACTATCACCAACTCCTATTCTAACAACTTTTGAGTTACGTATTTGACCCAAACTGTTTGCCCAAGCTAAACTACCAGCTAAAATAAGTCCTATAAATAATTTTTGCGTCATTTTTTTCCTTTTACTTTTATAAAAATTGTATCATAAAAAAATGAAACAATAGTGAACAAAAGTATATTTAATATTATAATTTTACAATATCAAGAAAGCCTCCACCCCTATTTTACTTAACTATTTTAGTTTATTAATGGCACCATATAGGTCATCTAGTAAGAAATATTTTTCATTAGCTGTTCCTTTATAAAAAGGGTCAAGATCTTGTTTGAAAGCTTCATGAAAAAACTTATTTGCACCTAAAGATACTATGTTTTTATTTATAAACTTCAATAAGCTGTCATTACCTTTTTGTACGCCAATTGAAGTATAAAAACCTCTTCCATAAGACTTAACACCTAGCTCATACTCTGGATGATTTACTATATACCCTAGCAAAATAGTATTGTCATTTATAAAACCATCAGCTTCTTTATTCTCCAGCTTTTCTACACAATTTTTAAGCCCATGGCATAAAACGATTTCTACGTCAGGAATCTCTTTTAATCTTTTATGTCCAACACTGCCCTCTCCAGCCAATATCTTTCTACCCCTCAAAGAAGCTATTCCTTTTATTTTATCCTCTTTTCTTGTCATTATAGCTATGTCAGTCAAAAAATAAGGAGTGGAAAAATCCACAAGCTTTCTTCTTTCTTTTGTTACAGAAAAAGCTCTGATTATTATATCTACTTTGTTGTTTTGAAGTGCAGGTATTCTGTCCTTTACATTTATTCCCACAAGCTCAACTCTACCTTTTTTGTCGTCAAATATTCTTCTACCTATCTCTTTTGCTAATTTAACTTCGAAACCGTCAAAACCTTCTTCATCTAACTTAGAAAAAGGTGCCATATTAACACCAACTCCAACCCTTAAGACACCTGTTTTTTGTATCTCCTCTAGACTATTTGACCAAGCAAAGCAACTAAGCAAAGCAAGTCCTAAAATAATTTTTTTCATCTGTATTCTACCTTGTGTAATTTTTTAAAAGCGGAAGATTATCATAAAAATAAATAAAATAACAATAGATTTTATATTTAAATATTTTATTTAAACATCAATTAAACCATTTTTTTATTTTGTCAAAAACTCCATCAAATTGCTCTATTTTTCCTCCATCTACTTCATAACCAAAACTCTCTTGAAGCTCTACCAATAATCTCTTTTGTTCGTCATTTATCTTCTTAGGATATTTTAACTTAACCTGAGCTACAAGGTTACCCTTGTGCCTAGTATGCACATTCATAACCCCTTCACCCTTAAATAAAAACTGTTGTTTATCTTTTGTGCCCACATCGAGCTTTAATTCTTTTTCTCCCCTTAAAGTAGGTATAGTTACACTTTGCCCTAAAACTGCTTGAGTAAAAAACACAGGTACTTCTATATAAATGTCATAATTGTGTCTTACAAAATGCTCATCCTCTTTTACCACAACTTGTATATAAAGGTCTCCCTTTTCTCCACTTTCCCCTTGATTTCCTTTTCCTGCAGCTCGTATTTTATTTCCATTATCTATACCCTCAGGTATATCAATCGATATCTTAGCCTTTTCCTCTTCATAGCCATTTCCACTACATTTATCGCATGGATTTTTAACCACGGTTCCCTTTCCGCCACAAGCAGGACAAGTTTGAGAAAATGTCATGAAACCTTGTCTTGAAAAGACCTGTCCTTGACCATCACAAGTAGAACACTGCTTTAATTCTTTATCTTTTGAACCTGTGCCATCGCAAGTAGAACATGGTTTTTTAAACTTATACTTTATCTCTTTTTTGCAACCAAATATAGCCTCATTAAACTCCAATGTCACCCTAGTTTCCAAATCAAAAGGGTATTTTTGATTGCTTCTTTTGCCACTAAAACCTCCGCCAAAACCTCTTCCAAAAACAGACTCAAATATATCGCCTAAATCAAAATCATCGAAACTATGACTAAAACCTCTATTATCAAGTCCAGATTTACCATACCTATCATATATATCTCTCTTTTCAGTATCACTTAATACCTGATAAGCCTCATTTATCTTTTTAAACTGCTCTTCGGCTTCTTTATCCCCTTGGTTCCTATCTGGGTGGTACTTTAGTGCTAATTTTCTATATGCCTTTTTTATCTCACTTGCATCTGCATTTTTACTTATCCCTAATATTTCATAATAATCAAAATCCATAACATTCCTATCATATTTAATTGAGTTTTTATTTTAAAAAGTTTTGCATTTTATCTAAAAGTATTTGTAAAATTCCTTAAGCTATGTATTAAATATTAAGAAAAAATCACTATAATTAGAACAATATTTTAAAAGGAGCAAGCATGATAAATGTATTAATGATAGAAGATGATGTGGAATTTGCTCAAATATTATCTGAATATTTAGCTAAATACAATATAAAAGTAACAAATTTTGATGATCCATACCTTGGACTTAGTGCAGGAATTAAAAAATACGACTTGCTGATTTTAGACCTAACTTTACCAGGAATTGATGGGCTTGATGTTTGCAAAGAGGTGGTCGAAAAATACGACATACCAATCATTATCAGCAGTGCAAGAAGTGATGTGAGCGACAAGGTTATAGGACTTCAGATTGGAGCAGATGATTACTTGCCAAAACCATATGACCCAAAAGAGATGTATGCACGCATAAACAGCCTCATAAGACGCTACAAAAAAACAAATGAAACCAATGAAAAAGGCATAGACACAGTCTTTAAGGTAGATGACAAACGAAGGGTTATATACTTCAAACAAACTCCACTTAGTTTAACCCCAGCAGAATATGAAATACTCTCCTATATGATACACCAACACGGTTTTTCAATATCAAGAGAACAACTAGTTCATCATTGTAAATCTTTAAAAGATAAAGGCTCAAAAAGTCTTGATGTCATAATAGGACGACTTAGAGCAAAAATACAAGATAGTTCAAAAAACCCAACTCACATACATTCAGTTCGAGGCATAGGGTACAAGCTACTTGGCTAAAAATTCTTTATCAACTAAAATAAGCTTTATATTTGCTATCACAACTATACTTGTATGCGTTTTGTTTATACTTTTATATAGATTTCAAGTAGATAGAAGTCTTGACCTTATGGAAAAAAGACAATTTCAGTCCATGAACTATCTCTTGCAACTCTATGCGAACAAAACACCTCCTAAAAATATAGAGGCTTACTTTAGTTTTTTTGGCCTTGCCCCGGTGCAAAACAAGCACCTAGCCTCTTCGGTTCTAAAAGATAGCAAAGTTGCTTTTCAAAAAAACACTCCCATAGGACGGTTTTCATCGCTTATATACAATGAACGATACTATCTTTTTATAGACTCAGGCCCAAACCAGATACTTTTGCAAAGCCAAGATAACAAAAACTCAACTGACCATCTATGGATAGGTTTTTTTCTCGCCCTTGGAGTACTTGTGACAACTTATATATCTATAATGAACAGCCTAAAACCACTACAGCATCTAAGTAAAAATATAAGAAAATTTGCCAGTGGCGACTTACATACCGAATACACCAGTGACCAAGGAGATGAGATAGCACAAGTGGCAAATGAATTTAACAATGCAGTCAAAAAAATACGCCACCTCATACTTTCAAGGCAGCTTTTTCTAAGAACTATCATGCATGAGCTCAAAACTCCCATAGGGAAAGGTAGAATTGTATCAGAAATGGTAAATGATGAAGTGCAAAAAAAGAGACTTGTGGATATATTTGAAAGACTTGATTTACTTTTAAATGAATTTTCTAAAATAGAGCAACTAGTCTCAAAAAGCTACAAGTTGGAAATAAAAGAGTATCCTCTATCTTCTATTTTAGAACAAGCCTATGACCTTCTTTTGCTCGATGAGGAACAATTTAATAGCAAAGTAAAACTAAATCTAAACGATGAAGATATACTTTTAAATGTAGATTTTGAACTATATAGTTTAGCTCTAAAAAACCTCATAGATAATGCTATCAAACACTCAGTAAACAATCAAGTTACCATATCAAATATGCCAAACGGAATAAGGTTTGCCAACAAAGGAAGACCCCTTGAGCACTCCATAGAGCATTATCTAACTGCCTTCATACGCGACAAAAACAGTAGCGGTATGGGACTTGGACTATATATCATAAAAAATATATTAGAACATCACGAGCACAATTTATCCTACAGCTACCAAGACGATACTCACTGTTTTGATGTAATATGGAACCAAAAATGAAACAAAAACTTGAAAAATTTGAAAATCTAGTAGATGGGTTTAATTCCTTGCCAAGCATTGGCAAAAAATCAGCCCTTAGACTAGCCTATCATATAGTTTTAAATGATGCTTATGCTGGCATGAGACTAGCTCACAGCATAGAAACTGCACTAAGAAGTCTTAGAAAATGCGATAATTGCGGAGGACTTAGCGAACATGAACTATGCGATATTTGCCTTGACATGGAAAGGCAAAGAGAAATTTTATGCCTAGTTGAAAGCCCCAAAGATATATTTATACTTGAAGAAAATGGCAGCTTTGAGGGGGTTTATTTTGTTCTTGAAAGCCTAGAAGATGAAGATATAAAAAAACTCCAAAACCTAGCCAGAGAAAATGAAGTAAAAGAACTTATATTTGCCCTCACTCCAAACCTTCAAAATGATGGCATCATACTTTTTATAGAAGATAAGCTAAAAGAGTATGATATAAAATTTACCAAAATAGCCCAAGGCATACCAACTGGAGTTAGCATAGAAAATGTAGATAGCCTCTCTTTAAGTAAAGCTCTACTTAGCAGAACAAAAGTTTAAAGTTTCCTAGAAGCACTTGCGACTTTATACTTTTTAGAAAAAACATTATCGTTTTTAATACCCAAAAGCTCCTGAAGTGTTGGGGCAACCAGATAATAAAACACTTCTACTTTTACCTCTGTTGCCCCTTTAGGCTTTTGCAAAACTAAACTTCTTATCTCTTTTGGCTTTAATCTAGTATCTTGGCCAACCTTACTAGCCACATAACTTATAGACTCCTTACCCATTCTATCTAAATGAATAACTCTAAAATCTAGCATCTGCTTTTCTGCCACTTCTGTACCATTGTAAAATACAAAATTTGCAACCATACTTCTTCCCGTAAAACCAGTTGGAACTTTATGTGGAGTAAGATTTTTTATCAAAAACTCCACCTCTTCTGCCATAGGCTTTATATTTAACTCTATTGAGTTTGATAAAATATCACTATTTCTAGCACCTGCAAATTTATGGCTTCTTATCTGTCTCACAACAGCAGGCTCATCTTTTAACATCATGTGTGGAGCTATAACGTCCTTTTTTACACTACTCATATGACACTGAACACATCTTTTAGTATTTGTTTGAGTGGCTACCTCTTCGCCAGTTTGATATCCGTCTAGTTTATTATAATTTCCACTCCCTTGATGACAGGCCAGACACAATTTGTCACCTTTTATAAAGTGTTCCCTTTTTGCAGTTTTATGAAAACCTGGGCGTTTACTTGACTCAAAAGGTCCAACTATCAACTCTCCTTTTGTCCAATGAACTATATCCAATCCACCACTTTTAGGACTTTTCTTATCATCAATTTTATCAATATTGTGACATATAAAGCAAGAGATTCCTTTTTTATTGTGAGAAGCATTTAGGGCTTTATCTACCTTTTTTGTAACAGATGTTTCCACGTTAAAAGCCTTAGCATACAAGTACTCGTCGCTAACCTTTGTTATCTCTAACTTTGGGCTATGGCATTTTGCACAGTGGGTTAAAACGCTTGCCCTAGTCTCAAAACTCTTTGCCTTCACATAAGATACTACCTTTTTAAAAAGCTCGTTTTTCTCCTCATGAGCATGTGAATGCCAAGTACTTTGCCAATCCTTGAACTGCTCGGCATGACAGGCAGCACAAGTGTTTGGATCTGCAAATTTTTTATTTACATTTGCAAAAACACATGAACACACCAAAGTAATATATAATATATGTTTCATAATATGCCTTTATAGTAGTTACAATATCGGCAAGTATAGCACATTTATATTGAAAAATATTTTAATTTTTACGCCATAATAAAATAAACTTTAAAATAATTTCATAATATAACAATTTTCGCTAAATATCAGTTATATAAACTATAAGAAATATATACCTATTTTACTCCTCCATCTACTCTACATTTTTTCACTAATATGTTGCCTAAAATAAGCACATTACAAGATTTATTAAATTTATATATACTTTGTGATAAAATTAGCACTTAAAATACAACACAAGGGTAAAGCCATGAAAATATCAAACAAAGAAAATTTTAAAGAGTATGTGGATAGCATAGAGCAAATAGAAGGCTATAAAAAACCATTGGGTTTTGGTATAGCTAGAGTAGATGGAGGCCAAGAAAACCCACAAAAAGTACTGCAAGCTACCTTTGGAGTGGTGAATTGGAATGAAAACTTTGGCACTTTTGCGGTTTTTGTAGGAGCGTTAAAAGAGCTAGGCATTGAGCTAGATTTTGGACTTAGCGAAGTAGTTCTTGATGTAAATAAAAAATTTATCAAAAAAGCTTATAAGATTTTTTCGCCATTTTTTAATGACGATAAAGAACATAAAAACATAGATGTTTTAAGGTTTTTAAAAGACAATTTTGAAAAAAATCTCTTTAAACTAGTTGTTTTATTTGAAGATGAAAAACCTCAAAGCGTAGAAGCTGTTTACCTAAAATTATATGCTCTATCTTTGCAAAAGGCAGAGCTTAGAAGTTTAAACCTAGATGGAGCTTTTGGACTACTTGAAAATGTAGCTTGGAGCGGGAATATACCTTATGAGCTTGAATATTTGAGAAAAAACGAAATAGAGTTAAAACTAAGCGGAAACTACCCTGAGATAACCTCAGTAGATAAATTTCCAAGATATCTATCTCACATAATACCTCATGACAATACCCGCATACTAGACAGCGCAAAGGTAAGAATGGGGGCAAGCCTAGCAGCTGGAACCACAGTTATGCCAGGAGCTAGCTATATAAATTTCAACGCAGGAACAACAGGTAGCGTCATGGTAGAAGGACGCATAAGCTCTTCAGCTATAGTAGGCGAAGGTAGCGATGTTGGTGGTGGAGCTAGTATACTTGGGGTACTTAGCGGAACAAATGGCAATGCAGTCAGCATAGGCAAAAACACACTTCTTGGAGCAAACTCAGTCACAGGTATACCTCTAGGAGATGGGTGCATAGTTGATGCTGGCATAGCCATACTTGAGGGAACAAAGGTAACTATACTTCAAAAAAGCATAAAACCCATAAATGAAGCAAACCCTGAGCTAAAACTAGATGAAAATAAAATATCGATAGTTCTAAAAGGTCTTGAACTTGGAGGTTGCCACGGCATACACTTTAGACAAAATAGCACCACAGGAACCATAGAGGCCTCAAGAAGCAGACGTGAAGTTAAACTAAATGAAATGTTACATTAAGGAGAATTTATGCAAGAAAATCATACATATACACATGAAGATGAGATTGACCTAAGAGAGCTTTTTGAAACCATTTGGGAAAAAAAGTTTTTATATGCATTTTTACAACGGTAGTGACTATAGTTGCTACAATATATGCTTACCTAGTAACACCCGTATATGAAGCTAAGGCTTTCATACAAATAGGTCAAGTAGGGCAGGTAAGTCAAACTGGGCAAGTAAGCATAATACAATTAGAAGATATAGGATTATTGAAACAAAAGCTAGATATTGCTTTTGAAATAAAAAAACCAAACAACAAAATAACACAAAAAAATGGTATAGTAAGTGAGGCTAAAATCCTAAAGAAATCTGCGAACATATTACAAATAAACACCCATGCCTATAGCAATGAGTTAGCAATAGCAAAATGCAAAGAAGTGCTAAAGTATATCAACAACGAATACAAAGAAAAATTTAGTCAAGGCACACAGAAACTAGATAGCCAAATAAAACTAAATGAGGAAATGATAAAAAATCTTAAAAAATCGACCATAAATCCCAAAAAAATGGAAGAGTTTAGCACAAAATACTCTTCAATGCTATCTTTCATAGAGTTTGAAGTAGGACTAAAAGGCATAGCAACTCTAAAAAAAGATGAACTCATGCTTAAAACTCAAAATCACCTAGAAGAGCTAAGAGAGGCAAAAAGCAGTTCTAACTCTTTTCAAAGCAAAATATTAGACAAAATTATAACCAACGATTTTGCAATAAAACCCAAAAAGAAACTCATAGTAGTTGTAGCTTTTATGACTGGATTTATATTATCAATCTTTTTAGTGTTTTTCCTAGGCTTCCTTAAAAGTCTCAAAAAAGAGGATAAAAAATAAGGATATTTTAACATATTTTTGTGTAAAATACCGCCTAACAAAGTGATAAGTAGGGATACGCAAGCCGAACGGACTTTGAAAAACAAGGAGATTTTTATGAAAAAGATTTTATTTCTTATGTTAGCACTTGCAGGAAGTGCTTTTGCTGCTGATGCTGCTGCTTTAAACGTAGCTAGCGAAACTCTAGCTGGATACTCTGTATTAGCTGCAGGTATTGGCCTTGGTCTTGCTGCTCTTGGTGGAGCTGTTGGTATGGGTAACACTGCTGCTGCTACAATTGCTGGTACAGCAAGAAATCCAGGTCTTGGCGCAAGCTTGATGAAGACTATGTTTATCGCTCTTGCGATGATCGAAGCACAAGTTATCTATGCACTTGTAATTGCTCTTATAGCACTTTACGCAAACCCATTTATAGGCTAAAACAAAGGAGGCTTTTGCCTCCATCTACTCTATGCGATCGTGGTGGAACTGGTAGACACGCTATCTTGAGGGGGTAGTGCCTTCGCGGTGTGGGGGTTCAAATCCCCCCGATCGCACCATTTTTCAAAGGAATACAGTCTGTGATAACACTAGGGGAAAAATACACTTTTACAAAATTTGAAAAGCAAAGACTTCATAAAAAAAATATCAAAATTAAAACGATAAAATATAAAAACGAACCCCCTAATCTTATCATAGAAAAAATTGAAAAAATTTTACAAAAAGAAAAAATCAACATCATACTTTTAAACACAAAAGCAAAGGTAGATGATGATATCATCAGATTCCTAACAAACCTACAATTTAACCAAAATATAAAACTAATCTCCATAGAAAACTTTATGGAACAATACTTGCATAAATGCTACATCCCAAAAGACCATACAGACCTTCATTATCTAAGTGATATAAAACCTTTTAGTAATTTTCAATATTTTCAAAAAAGAGTGATTGATTATATAGGAGTTTTTATACTGTTTTTACTAACTTTTCCTATTTTAATATATGCTAGATACAAAATCAAAAAAGAAAGCCCCGGCACTTCAATGTTTAAACAGGTTCGAGTTGGACAAAATAACAAAGAGTTTAAATGTATGAAGTTTAGATCTATGCACCTTAACTCTTATCACGATCCATACACAAGGGAAAATGACTCAAGGATATTTCCATGGGGTAAATTTATGAGAAAAACTCACATAGATGAACTTCCTCAGCTGCTAAATGTTCTAAAAGGAGATATGCACTTTATAGGACCAAGAGCAGAATGGAATATACTTGTAAATAGCTATGAAAAACAAATCCCTTATTACAATGAAAGGCACCTTATAAAACCTGGCATCACAGGATGGGCGCAAGTTAATTACAGGTATGGTAGAAATATTGAAGACACCAAACAAAAACTCATGTATGACTTATATTATATAAAAAATTGGAGTATAATTTTAGAAATAAAAGCCATCTGGAAAACAATCCTAGTAATCACAAAAGGCATTTAGCAATTACAGCTATTTTGCAAAACAGCAAGATATTTTTCAGATAAACTCGAATAAGTGAAATTTTCTAAAACATGCCTTCTGCCGTTTTCACCCATCGCACCCCTTTCAAGTGGCGACATATTGTAAAACTTAAGAATACCCTCAGATATAGCACATGGATTCTCAGCTTCTACGCAGATTCCGCATTTAGATTTTTCCACTACGTCATTTTCTATATTAATAGATTGTAACACAGGTTTACCGCTATACATATAGTCAAATATTTTATTTGCCGATGTACCATATCTATATATATCTTTATTTTTCCAACCCAAAAAACATATATCAAAAAACTTTAACATGGATTGAACTTGAGGCTTTGGGATAGAATCAACAAATAATACATTGCTAGATTTCTCTGAGATTTTCTTAAGTTTATCCTTTTCCTGACCATCACCAACTATAACAAAAAAAATATCATCAACATTGTTTAATATTTTTGCTGCTTCCAGCAAGTATTTAAGAGAATTAGAAACTCCAAGTTTACCGGCATAGCCAACTATAAATTTATCACGTGGTATTCTATCTACAATATCGCAAGGTAAAGCTTGGTCAAAATTCATTTCATCTGCATTAACTCCATTCGGTATCCAAAAAGAGGCTTTATCGAAATATCCTAAAAAATTTAAATATTTTGAATAATTAGAAAGATTAGAGACTATAATATCCGATTTTTCTATAGAAAACTTTTCAAAATAAGACATAATTTTTACCAATGGATGAAATCTAGAAATTCCCCCTAACTCAATGAGAGTCAAAGGCCAAATATCCCTAACTTCAAAAATCAATTTGGCTTTATATTTCTTAGATAAAAAATAAGCCGGAAGAATTCCAAATAATTCAGTCGTAGAACATATGATATAATCTGGCTTATTATTTAAATATTTAGATAAAAAAAATAACTTTAAAGTGAACTCAAACCATTTCAAAACTCTTTTTTTGCTAAAAGAAACTCCATATCGAATTACTTTTATCCAAACAAAATCAATACCATCTATACTTTCTTTTTTAAATCTTCCACCATCCATATCAGGGTATTTGGTTAAAAAATGAGAATACGATGCACTAGCTATAGTAACTTTGCAATCTCTTTTGATAAATTCTTTAGCTAAGTAGTAATGCCTAAAAGTCATACCGTATGATGGACTTCCAGCATATGAATTTATAATTAAAATATTTTTATTCATAACACAATTCCCCATATAGATTTAAAAGTTTTTTTTCTTGGTTTTCCCAGTTATATTTTAGCTTTGATGCATGCAAGCCACTTTTAAAATTATTATATTCCATTTTTACTATTTTATCAATAGCATTTTTAAGTGACAATACACTATCATCTTCTGCAACTACTCCGATATCATTCTCCATAACTAAACTTTTCATTTCAGGCAAATTAGAAACTATCACAGGAAGATCTGCCATAATATATTCAAATAATTTATTTGGTAAACTATAGCGGTAACTTAAACAAGTATCTTCTATTATCGAAATTCCATAATCAGCTGAAGAAGTATAATTTAGCAATCTATCATAATCAACCGCATTGTAAAAATAAATATTATCGAATTTACTAGCACACTCCTCAATTTCATCTTTTAAAACACCATACCCCATAAAAACAATCACGCAATCACTTTCAGCAGTCTTAAAAGCTTCTAAAATTCTATGTATTCCCCTTCCCAAACTCAATCCACCTTGATATAAGAAAATTTTTGAAGTTTTTTGTATTCCAAAATGATTTCTAAATATATTTTTTTTTTCTACTTTTTTATAAAATGGAGTATTCAGTACCAATGATACTTTTGGTATTTTATATTGTTTAACATACTCACGAGCAATGGCGTTACTTACTGTTATAACAGAATCTACTTGCCTTATCAAAAAACCTTCCATTAACTTCATTATCTTTTTTTCAGCACCACTTAGACCATTGGTTTCGGTTTCGTACTCATGAGCGTCATAAACTATTTTAACATTCTTATTATATATTTTTTTAATCAAGTAACCAATAGGCAAAGTAATCAAATCGTTGCAATGAATAATATCATAATTCCTTACATGAAAAATAGTTCTTTTTAGAAATTGAATATATACAAATATCTTTTTAAGTTTTGACGTAGTTACTTTTCTATCTAAAAATCCAAAACGAAATATATTTATACCCTTAAATATTTCATGTTGCTTTAAGTTATTATCTAAATGCGCTACAACATCTACATCATATACTCTACTTAAAGAAATTGCTTCCTTTAAAACCCTACTATCATTCACAAAAGGATTAAAAACAATTAAGCACACTTTTTTCATATTTTTTTTCCTTATTGTTTTCAAAATTTACTATAGATACATTAAACATTCTTTCCCACTTTAAGATATTGAAAATCTTCCATTTTAAAACACTATCTACTTCATCAAGTAATATTCTTTTTTTAAATAACATTTTATATATATCAGAATCATTAATCAATTTATCAAAATCATCTTGTTTGATTAAATTTAGCCACACATTGATAGGGGATTCAAATCCAAACTTATCAGTCCTCCAAACAACATTTTTAGGCAATAATCTATCAACTATTTTACGCAAAACATACTTTGTCCAGCCGTCCTTAATTTTATATTTATTTGGCATAAACAAAGCTTCTTCTAGCGTATTTATATCAAGAAAAGGAAGCCTACACTCAATCGAATGCCTCATAGAATTTTTATCTTCATACTTCAGCAAATGAGGTAATTGTGTTTTATAAATTTCTTGGTACTGCAGTTTTGCAATATCTAAATATAGCTTGCTATTTTCTTTCATCATATTAAGACTAATTTGGTTAAAAGAGCTGTCAATTAAAAAATGAAATTTTTTCTTTAATCGCAAAAAACGAATTTTTGTATTCATAAAGTAAACAACATAAGCTAGCAATCTAAAAAATGAAAGCTTTGAATTTCTTACTATTTTGATAAATGATTTAAAAAAATCTAAAACGCTTAAACTTGCTAGATAAGCAGGATAATATCGTTCATACCCCAACAATGTTTCATCACCACCCTGCCCATCAAGCATAACCTTGCAACCTAATTCTTTTGCTTTTTTCATAACAAAATATTGCATAAATATAGACGGTGATCCAAAAGGCTCTTCTTGGGCATAAATCACTTCATCTATCGACCCTATAAACTCAACAGAGCTAGGCTCAATGATGCTTAAATCTAAATCGCAATAATCTGCAACATTTTTGGCAAACAAGCTTTCATCGTTATTTTTTTGTATGGACTTGGCATGAATAGCCGTAAACCTTTGATTTGATTTTTTTTTATAAATTTTGGAAGCAATAGCGGCTATACTAGAGCTATCAATTCCTCCACTTAAACAAGTGCCAACCTTTACATCACTTCTAAGTCTTAGCTTTATACTATTATCTAAATTTTGCTTATACGCTAAAATAGAAGAATTCTCATCTTTATCAATCTCATATCTATTTATATCATAATATTTACTTATAGTGTATCTATTGGTTTTTAAATTATAAACTAAATTGTGGGATTGTTCTAGCTTGTAGATATTTTTAAAAAATGTTTCATTTGTATGCTCTTCATACCCAATAACTAAATAATCCATTAATATTTTTTCATTTACATATCTATCTTGATAAAACTCCAATAATTGTTTGATTTCTGAACCAAACACAAATCTATCATCAATTTGAGTGTAATAAAAAGGTTTTATTCCAAATCTATCACGAGAACAAAATATTATATCTTTTTGCTTATCATAAATAGCAAAGGCCCACATTCCATTAAATCTATTTACACACTCCTCACCCCACTTATCATAGCTTGCCAATATTACTTCCGTATCAGTACTTGATTTAAAAACATATCCCTCATTTATAAGCTCATCTCTTATTTCAAGATAGTTATAAACTTCTCCATTATAGGTTATGGTGTATTTATCTAAATAATGCATAGGCTGATGTCCGTCACTACTTAAATCCAAGACAGAAAGTCTTCTGTGCCCAAAAGCAAAATTTTTTTCAAAATAAAAACCCTCATCATCTGGACCCCTATGGGATATTAAATCGTTTATATTTTGTATTTCTTCCTTGTTTACTTTATTTTTTGTAGTATTTATTATTCCACTAATTCCACACACTATAACAACCCTCTAAAAACCTTTGCCACTTTTTTATTTTCTTTTATCAAAATACCTTATCTAGCCTCATTGTCATTAAGCCATAATACATTATTAAATCCATAATAACAAGCTTTCATTTAGTGTAAAATTTATTTTTATAGATATAGCAACAAAAGGAATCATCTAAAAATTTCACTTCCTACCACCAAAACAATAAAAAATACAATAGTAAATCATTGTGACACCATGGCAAATATTATAAATTATTATAAATAAAAGCCGTAACCGCATAATGCAATACAATTGGAATAAAAAATATTTTTAAAATCACATCCTAATCGTATTATTATAACTAAAGGATAAAAAAATATACAAGTAAATTTCTGCCGTAGCTGCTACCAAAAGAACATTGCCCAAAAAGCTATTGCAGTGAAATTCAGCAGAAAGAACTGAAAATCTTAAAATTTTAATAATCACATCTTTTAATTCAACTATATTAACCAATGCAATTTCTTTCGTAAGCAAAGGATCAATATTGCAACTAACAAAAAAGAACTCTATCCAACAATATAAAAAATTAAATAGGCAATACTAAAAATGACCTTTTATAGAGTATTTTCTATAAAACAAAGCTTTCTCTGAATCTATAAATAAAAAACACCTTTGCATCTATTTATCGAACTAGAGAAGAACTTTAACTTCTCTAGTTTGAGCAAGGAACTAGACTCTTTCTTTAATTTTTTCACAAACTAATTTTACACCTTCTTCCATAGAAACTTCTGCCTTAACGCCTAAAATATTTTCCATTCTATCCAAGGTTGGTCTTTTTGTTAACGTCATCATTTTTGGAAGCTTTACTTCCTTAATTAACGATTTATCTGCCCCTAATTCATCGCAAATTAATTCTGCTAATTCTTTTATGCTTCTAAAATCAGGGCTACCTATATTAACAACAGTATATTCTTTAACATGAGCTGCTGCTTCAATTGCCCTTACTGCATCTTTTACATTAAACCAAGCTCTTTCACTGCCCTCATGAACCTCAATCTCTTTACCTTGAGATAAATTAGTAACAAATCTTATCATTGCCGATCTATGATCTCCTAAATCTTCATTTTCATCATACATCATAAATGGTCTAAGGGTTATTGCACTTAATCCATGATATTTAACATCATGTTCAACCAAGCTCTCACTTAATAGCTTAGTAAGCCCATATCTATTATTGGGTTTAGGTATCACCTCTTCAGACATTATTTCAATCTCTGGGCCGTAAACCTCAGAAGTTGACATATAAACCAAATGTGCTCCAGCTCTTTTTGTCAACTCTAGTACATTCTGAACACCTGTTAGATTTGTATCTACAGCTAAAGATGCCGCCTGCTCACAAGTTACTCTACTCACCATAGCAGCCAAAAAGAAAACAACATCAGGCCTCCAGTCAAATGCAGGAACCAAATCAGCTATATTTTTTATATCAGCCATAATATAATTTTCTCTCCACTGAGGTTTTATATCGCTTTCAAGAACCTCATAACCTTTTGTTTTCAAATATCTAACCAATGGCTTTCCAATATTACCTTCAGAGCCAATAACTAACGCTTTTTTCATCATTTTTTTCCTTTAATACTTTTAAAATTTGATTATATAAGATCTCCGCAAAGCACTCAAATAATCAAATATTGACACTACAAATTTAGTATGTTTTACTAGATATTATATCCCAAACTAACTTAAAAATACTTATATTTAATAAGTTTTAATTTTTCTATTATTTTATTTGAAAAAAAATACTCTATTAAAAAATAAAATATGTCAAAATAATTTTGTAAGGTAATAATATTGTAAAAAAAAATTACAATAATAAATTTTGTCTTATTTATGCTTAATTTATTTTTTGTATATATAAATGGTTTTAAATTTTCAAATACAATATCAACGAAAGCCTTATAGGTATATTTTTTACTCAATATTAAATCTCGATATGTATTATTTATGAGAGTATTAACAAATTCACTGTCTTTCATCCTAAATTTAACTTCGTCTATATTTGAAAAATCTTTTTTTATTTCTATATAATGAACGTTTGGTGTCAATATATTTTCATAAGTTCCTTCTAATAAAATTTGACAGGTTTTACAAATAGCTGCCTCAAAATGCCTTCCAGATATAGTATAAAATGAGTAGTCCTTTTTTAAATCTCCATATTCAGTATAATCATTTTTATTGTTAATTAAAATGGATGATCCACTTTCGCAGCCCAAAGTAAAGGTACAATTTTTTAAAAATTCAAACCATTCTTTGGAATATATTCTATCTTTATTTTTTGTACTTATATTGACATTTTTCATGAGATCAAAATATTTTGAAATGATTATTTTCATATTTCCAATATATCCATACTTATATGCATATTCATTTACACGATAACCAATTAAATATTTTCTATCAATAGAATTGCTTAAATTATTTATTTTAATTTCCTCATTAACATAACTTGTATACACATTAACAAATTTTACTCTTTTCAAAATTTTTTTATATAGTATATGTTTTTTTCTTTCAAAATTAGTAAAAACTATTTTTAAATTTTTTAAACTCGATAACCATAAATCCAACTTTATATTATTGTCATATTCATCTTGAGGAAATGCAACAATCGGTATATTAAAATCATTTAAATGTCTCGTATAGGCAATTAAAGAATCCAGATTTTCAAATTGTCTTCTTCCGATATAAGTAGTATGCAAAATAATCAAATCAAACGCTCTATCTAAAATTAACTTAGGAATGTAGCTATTTGTTCTATAGTAATAAAAATTATGCTTTGTATATTTTTCAAAAGATTTTAAATGATTATTTATACTTTCAACATTATAATTTCTAAAGAGCCTATCGCTAAAAATCACCAATATATTCATTTGATTCTTTTTTTTATTTTTCTAAAAAAAGTTAATAATAAACTGCCTTTTAAATATTTAATAATATTATTTGCAACAGGAACACTAAAAATATATGGATTATTAAATAAAAAAACTTTATTTGTTTTCATAAAGAGTTCCTGACTTATTAAATCATCAGCATACTTTCTCTTAGGTGCTTTATTTAAATATTCTTTTTCAATCTCTCTATCAAAGCTTTGTACAAATTTTTTATATGAATATTTTTCAGACAAAACAATATCAATATATGCATTTGAGACCATTTCAGCACATTTTTTATCATCTTTTAATACATCTACAACCTCATTCATATTAGAGTGATCTTTCTTTAGAGGTATATAGTGCTTCCATGCTTTTAATATACCACTATAATTTCCCTCATATAAAATAAGCACTGTCTTTAGAGAAATTGCCTCAAAAATTCTAGGAGATATTTGACTAAATTCATACCTGTCTTCAATGTCTTTAAAAAACTTTTTTCTATATTCATCCAGTTCAGCTTTTTCCTCGGACAGTGTCTTTTTCTTGCTGTTTTTTAATAAATTTTCATAAATCTCTACTTTTGCTGATATTTCACCGGAGTAATCAAACACACTAGCTCCGCTCTCCACTCCCAATACAGCCTTAGTATTTTGTAAAAACTCAATCCAAGAATATCCATAATATCTACGATTTTCTTCAACTGATATATTTGTTTTTAATTTATATTTTTTGGCATCAATAATAAACTGCTTTGCAATATTCCACTTTTCAAAACCCAATCTACCATGCCAAAGTGGATATTTTCTACCCCTATAGCTAACATCATATTTTCTTTTTTTAAACGGTTTAATTGGAAAATATGAAAGATATTCCGAAGTATATCCTGTTAAAACATTAACTATTTTCACATTAGGCAATTCACTTTTTTTATATATTTTAGGTATTTCTTTTGTAGGAATACAAGAAAATATCAAATCAATACCTGCAAAATTAATATTTTCAATAGTTTTGTCTAAAAATCGATATTCATCTTGTATAAACAATACTTTTAGCCCTTCAAAATCACGTAGTTTTTGCTTTAGCTTATGAGAAATATATGTTTCAAGTGCAAGAGTTAAAGAGTAATGAATAACAACACAATCAAACAGATCCAATACATTATCTATCTTTTTGCTATCGTTAGAGTCTATCAATTTAATATTATTTGGAATATTACCGTTATTCTTAATAATATCCGACAACACATAAACCTCATTTTCCGAATATCTATAAAGAGAATTAATATGGTCAATAACCATACTTGCATTTGATAAATTATAATCACATAATAATAATATTTTTAATTTCATTCATTAACTCCTAATACTTTGTTGTTGTAAAAATCTATAGCTTCATTAATTTCTCCAAAATACTCTATTTTTCCTTTATTAAAAACTATACCCTTATTGCAAAAATCCTTTAAAACAAATTCTGCATGAGATGCCAACAATAAAATCTTAGAGCTAACTATGTTTTCTCTAATTCTTTTAGATGCCTTATCTAAAAATCTCCTATCCCCAACACCTATTATCTCATCTATCAAGATAATATCACTTAAAACAGTTGTAGCTATTGAAAATGCCAAACGAACCCTCATGCCAGCAGAATATGTTTTAATCGGTCTATAAATATCATCTCCCAGTTCAGTAAAGCTTATTATTTCATTAATTTTATCTAAAAGTTTTTTCTTACTTATTCCCAATATAGCTGATGCTATAAATATATTTTCATATCCACTTGCTTCATCATCCATGCCAAGACTTAAATCAAATAAAGTAGAAACTTTTCCACTTATATCTATTTTACCTTCGCTTGGAGCATAAATTCCCGCCAATAGTCTTAAAAAAGTTGACTTACCAGCACCATTCAAACCCAATAATCCAACTCTATCATTTTCTTTAATTTCAATAGAAATATCTTTTAAAGCCTTAACACATTTTATTCTATTGTCATCTTTAAGTTTTATTTTGGTTAAAATAAAATTTTTTAAACTTAAGCTATTTTCGCTATAAATAGGAAAATTCAAATTTACATTTTTAATTTTAATATAAGACATCATTCTTCCTAAAGCCAAAATACTATTTTCTTACTAAATTTCACATGAATCAAATAAGCCACTATAAACAATACCAGAGTATAAGCTAAGCTAAAATAATAATTTAACTCAACCACATTACCTCCCAAAAGGGGACCTCTAATGATTTCAATCAAATGATATATAGGATTAGCATTAATATACAATCTATATTCGCCCAACATACTAGGATACCAAAAAATTGGTGTTGCAAAAAACAAAAGAGAGACAATAGAATTAATAACTTGCGTAAAATCTCTAAATCTAGTACATAAATATGCAACAATAAACATTGTTACTAGCAAATTAAGCGCTAACAATGTAAAGCCCAAAAATGCATATAAAAAATTTTTTAAATCAATATTAATATCAAAATAAATTAAAACAAACGCTATTATTAATGCGTTATGAAAAAAAACAAATATATTTCTTATCATAACCCTATACACTAAAAAATAAGATTTAATTTTTATATTTAACAAAATGTGCTTATAGCTAATAAAAGAAATATTTCCTTCAACTAAAGAAGTAGAAATAAATACCCAAATAATATATCCTACTGATAAATATGGGAAAAATTCATAAAGATTTCTTGAAAGAACTTTTGAATAAATCAATGCCAAAAATAATATTATAATCCCATTACTAATAGTCATCCAAAATGGTCCAATTACAGTTCTTCTATATTTTGACTTAACATCAAACCACGCTATCTTGCTCCACAACAATAACTCATTTTTCATAGTTCAAACTCTTTTAATTCCTTAACAATGCTCTCACTAGCTTTTCCGGCACCATATAAGTCTATTTTAAAACTTCCATTATCAAATAAAGAATTTTCCGTATAAGCCTTAATTATTTTTTCCCTATCTGCTCCAACCAAAACGTTAGCACCACATTCAACAAGCTCCACCCATTCTGTCTCATCTCTTAAAGTAATACAATTTTTTTCAAAAAAATATGCTTCCTTTTGAAGCCCTCCGCTATCTGTCATTACTAGTGAACAATTATCTATAAGCCAAACCATTTCAAGGTATCCCAAGGGGTCAATAAAAGTAAGATTTTTTACATTTATTTTTAGGTTTTCTATTATTTTTTTTGTTCTGGGATGCAAAGGTAATACAATTTGCCTATCCTTTGCTATTTCATCCAAAGATTCAAAAATAGACCTTAATCTATTTTCGTTATCTGTATTTTCTGCCCTATGTATAGTACATAAAATAAAATTATCTTTTATATCAACATTAGGTTTTTTTGCTAAATTTCTATAAAACAATGCTCCATCCTGCATAACATCACCAGACTTTATGATTTTACAGTCTAGCTTATCATATCCTTCATTTTTTAAATTTGATACAGCAGTATCAGTAGGACAGAAAAGGATATTACTTACTCTATCCGTAAGTATTCTATTGACTTCTTCAGGCATTTTCATATTAAAACTTCTAAGTCCTGCTTCAATGTGAGCTAACTTTATATGCAATTTACTAGCAACTATCGCTCCAGCTAAAGTAGAATTTGTATCTCCATAAACCATTATCCAATCTGGATTTTCATCAATAGCAACTTCTTCTATTTTCTCAATCATCTGTCCAGTCATTGCCCCATGAGACTTCCCGCCAACTCCTAAAAAATAATCCGGTTTTGGTATTTTCATCTCATCAAAAAAAATATCACTCATATTTGAATCATAATGCTGACCTGTGTGTACTATAATTTCTTTAATATCTATATGCTTAGCAATTTCCCTACTTACGCTTCCTGCTTTTATAAACTGTGGTCTTGCGCCCAATATTGTCATTATTTTCACTATAAACTCTCCACTATAAACTCAATTTCTTTATTAGAAATATAAGGATTCATAGGTAAAGACATAATCTCTTGTGAAACAACCTCAGATAAAGAAAAATCACCCTTTTTATATCCAAGATATTCAAAACATTCTTGCAAATGTAAAGGCATAGGATAATGTACTGCTGTTGGTATTCCCATCTCTTTTAGCCTAGCTTGCACCTCATTTCTATTTTTTACTCGTATAGAATATTGAGCCCAAGCTGATGTAGCTTTTTCATCTACAAAAGGAAGAACTAAATCTTTTTTATTTTTTAAAGCTTTAGTATATTTGCTTGCCACTTCTTGCCTTAAAGCCAAATCTTTTTCGTAATATTTAAGCTTTACCAACAAAACAGCAGCTTGAATAGTATCAAGTCTGCCACCAATACCTATATATTTGTGATGGTATCTTTTATTTTGTCCGTGAACTCTTAATTGTTTCATCTTTATTGCCAACTGCTCATCATTTGTAAAAACTGCCCCTCCATCTCCATAGCAACCCAATGGTTTAGCGGGAAAAAATGAAGTAGTAGAAATATCCCCCAAATTAGAATCCATAATACCACTAAAAGTAGAACCAAAGCTTTGAGCTCCGTCAATTATAACTTTTATATTGTGTTTCTTAGCAATACTTTGAATCTTTTTCATATTTGCTGGTTGTCCATATAGCGATACCGGCATAATAGCTTTTGTATTTGAAGTTATTTTTGCCTCTATTAAATCGGCATCTATATTGTAAGTCTTCTCATCAATATCTACAAATACGGGCTTTGCACCCAAAAGTGCTATAGTTTCAGCTGTAGCTATAAATGTAAATGGGGTTGTTATAACCTCATCACCCTCTCCTATATTAAGTGCCATAAGAGCTAACAAAAGAGCATCCGTACCAGATGAACAAGTAATAGCATATTTCGCACCTGTGAAACTTTGTAATTTTTCCTCCAATTCTTGCACTTCATTCCCCATGATAAAGTTACAATTCCTTGAAACTTTTAAAATAGCACTTTCTATCTCATCTCTATAAAGCTCATGTTGGTATTTTAAATTTGCAAAATCTATTTTCATAAAATCATTCCTTTATCAAACTAACCATATCATTTTCTAGTTTATATTTCGTATTATCAAAGTCATCCATTGCCGTATTGTTTTCATTAAACTCAAGTCTATTTCCTGCAATCGAAACCCAACCGATTTGCCTTGCAGGAACTCCCACCATAAGGGCAAAATCTTTTACATCTCTATTTACAACTGAACCTGCTCCAATTAATGCATATTTTCCTATGGTGTTTCCGCAAACTACTGTTGCGTTTGCACCGATGGAGCAACCTTTTTTAAGAAGCGTCACCCTAAACTCTTCCTTTCTAACTATAAAGGATCTTGGATTTATAACATTTGTAAATACCATAGAAGGCCCTAAAAAAACATCATCTTCTACCTCAACACCTTCGTAAATAGAGATATTATTTTGAACCTTTACTCCATTTCCTATATTTACTTTTGGCCCTACTACACAGTTTTGTCCAAAAGAACAATTTTTACCAATATTTGAACCACTTAATACATGTGAAAAGTGCCAAATCTTTGTATCATCACCTATATTAACATCTTTATCTATAAAAGAAGATTCATGTGCAAAATACTTAGCCATTATAAAATCTTTTTGCAAAATGGATGATAGTCATTTTTTAAACCAATAGGAGCCATTTTTCTAATTTGCGAAACGATATTTATAGAACCATAGGCTTCGTCTAGTCCAAAACCATTACCTTTTAAAATCTCCTCGTAAGATCTCGTATGCAGATCTCTAAAACCACCTGAAAATTCTATCTCTTCACCTTCAACCGTAATAGACCTATAAGTTGTTTGACCTTCAGCTTTTATATCCTCAGGAATATAGTCATAATTTACAGACAAAAACCATCTTACGTTTGCATTTTTAAGTCTTAATAATCCTGCATTTGCATCAGCCTGTTTTAAGTGAACAACATTTTCCTTTACTTCTCCAAATATCCAAGATAGCATATCATAGAAATGTACTCCAATATTAGAAGCTATTCCTCCAGATTTACTTTCATCACCTTTCCAAGATACAAAATACCACTTACCTCTACTTGTAAGATAAGTTAAATCAATATCATATATTTTATCTGGATTTTTTTCTAATTCACGTGAGACTTTTTCTTTTAAAGCTATGATAGAAGGATGAAGTCTCAATTGCAAAATATTGTTTACTTTTTTATCCGTTTCTTGTTCTATTGTTTTTAGCTGGTCAATATTGTGTGGATTTAAAACCAATGGCTTTTCGCAAATAGCATCACAACCATTTTTCAAAGCAAATCTAATATGTGCATCGTGTAAATAATTTGGCGTTGTAATTGATATAAAATCAATTTTTTTATCATTTTCTCTATGATATTTATCTATAAATCTATCAAATCTTTCAAATTCAGTAAAAAAACTAGCTTGAGGAAAGTGCGAATCCATAATGCCTATACCATCATAAGGATCAAGCGCAGCAACCAAATCATTTCCTGTTTCCATTATAGCTTTCATATGTCTTGGTGCTATATAACCACTTGCACCTATAAGTGCAAATCTTTTTATATTACTCATTTATAATCTCCATGTGGGATTTTTTATAATCCCTTTTATATCTATCAATATTTCTTTACCGTTTGAAATAGACTTATAATCGTCTAAATCTAATTTAATAAATTCATTATGAGCTACTGCTATAATTATGGCTTCATATTTCTTTGACTCTCTAAATGGATTTTTATCTATCAACCTATGGTTAAAATGATGTTTTGCCTCTTCAAGATCAACCCATGGGTCATAAATATCAACATTTACCCCATATTCCTTCAACTCAGTAGAAATATCAACTACCTTTGTATTTCTTAAATCTGGACAATTTTCCTTAAAAGTAACTCCGAGTATTAAAATATTTGAATCTTTTATTTTTTTATCGTTTTTTATCATCTGCTTTACAGTTTGTTCAGCAATATATTTACTCATACCATTGTTTATCTGCCTTGCCCCTAAAATAAGATTTGGTTTATACCCCAACTCTTCAGCTTTATAGGTAAGATAATAAGGATCAACACCTATACAATGTCCTCCCACAAGCCCTGGCCTAAGCTTAATAAAATTCCACTTTGTTGCGGCTGCCTCTATAACCTCATTTGTATCAATACCAACGCTATCAAAAATAAGAGCAAGCTCATTAATTAATGCAATATTTACATCTCTTTGAGTATTTTCTATTACCTTGCTTGCTTCTGCTACTTTTATTGAACTTGCCTTGTGAGTTCCAGCTTCTATAATAGAAGAATATAGATTATCTACTACATCTGCTATTTTAGGAGTTGAACCGGAAGTTACTTTAAGTATTTTTGTAACCGTATGCTCTTTATCTCCTGGGTTGATACGCTCAGGAGAATAGCCACAAAAAAAGTCTTTATTAAATTTTAATTTCGACTCTCTTTCAAGTTCTGGAACGCAAACCTCTTCTGTAACTCCTGGATATACTGTAGATTCATAAACAACGATATCATCTTTTTTTAAAACTTTCCCTATCATTTGAGAAGATTTTATAAGAGGTGTCAAATCTGGCCTATTTGAATCATCTATAGGAGTTGGAACTGTTACTATGTAGAAATTTGAATTTTCTATGTCTTTTATGTTTGAACTGTATGATATTTTATTTTCAACTTCTTTTAGTTGTTCTTTATTTAGCTCAAGTGTCCTATCATATCCCTCTTTTAGTTCTTCTATGCGAGTTTTATTTATATCAAAACCCACAACTTTATATTTTTTTGCAAATGCATGAGCCAATGGAAGCCCTACATAACCTAATCCTACAATACATATTTTAATATCCATTCAACCTCTCCATGCCATAGCTAATGCTATATCATTTTTTTCTTTAATTTCTCTTCGAGAACACATTTCCCTCTCTCAACTCCTGGCTGGTCATAAGTGTTTATTTGCATAAATGTTCCAACAACAGACGTTAAAAGCTGATAAAAATACATAAGCTTAGCTATGCTATTTTCATCAACCTTTTCTATCTCAATAACATCATATGGAACATCCTCTAATTCATCTAAGGATTGTATTGTTGCATCACACTGTTTTGATATAAGATCTTGAAACATAACTCCATTTACATACTCAAGTTCTGTATATCCATCTACTTCACAGCTTGGAATCTTTATATCATCCTCTAAGTTTTCAACCTTTATAAAAGTAACTGTTTTATCGCGTTTTCCCTCTATTATAAGTTGCAAAAAAGAGTGTTGGTCAGTTGGACCTATAAGTCCTATAGGAGTTAAGCCCTGTTTTGTTCCATTTATATTTATCTTGCCTAAACTTTCGCCCCATAGTTGAACATACCACTTGTTAAATGCTTCAAAGATAGACGAATAAGAAAAAATGACATTTATATTAAATCTATGTTTATTTTCTATCAAAAATCTAGCTTTCTTAAAAATAAGATTATAATATTCACCTTTTTTAAAAAAACCTTCATCAACCTCTTTTGCGCCATCTAACAAGGCTTTTATATCAACGCCTATCAAAGCTAAAGGTACTAAACCAACATTTGAAAAAACAGAAAATCTCCCACCTACATTTTTTGGCACCTCAAAAACTCTCATGCCTTTTTTTCTTGCATATTTACTTAAAGGACTGTCAATTTCACTTATAACAACACAGTTTTTATCACTCATTTCAATCAAATATGAAAAATACTTATATATTGATATGGTCTCAACCGTATTGCCTGATTTTGATATAAGTACAAAAAGCGTATCTTCTAAATCAAGTTTAGATAGTCTAAGCTTTACATCAAGAGGGTCAGTTGATTCAAAAAAATGCAATTTTTTTTCTGAAGTTTTTCTAGGCTTTAAAAATTTATGAATAGCATAAGCACCCAAAGAACTTCCCCCTATACCGATGATAGCTATATGCTTTTGTTTTACGCTTTTTGCATAACTTTCTATCTCGCTTACATCAGCATATGGAAGATGATAGTATCCAACCTTTTCTCTCTCTTTAAGAATTTTAGCAAATATCTCTTCGTTTGGTCTAATCTCATAAAAATTTCTCTTATATCTCATAATCCCTCATAATTTTATATAATACTTAACTATTTTTTATCGTATTTTATCAAAAACTAGCTTAATTTTAATAAACACTTTAACAAATAAATTAATCAATCAATATTTTTTGCTTATAGTATGCTAGTAAATTTGCATATACTCTTTTTGATAAAAATAATTAGTCGCCTCAACAAATCCATCTACACTACCACAATCAAACCTTTTACCCTTAAATTTATAGGCTAAAACCTTGCTGCTTTTTGCCTGAGTTAAAAGTGCATCTGTTATCTGTATCTCACCACCCTTACCAGGCTTTGTGTTTCTTATGATGTCAAAAATATCAGGAGTTAGTATATATCTCCCAATGATAGCAAGATTTGATGGGGCATCTTTTGGCTCTGGCTTTTCTACCATATCATCTATCTTATATAAGCCATCTTCTATCTCTTCTCCTGATATTACTCCGTATTTGTTTGTATCTTTCTTTGGAATTTCCTCTATGGCAACCATGGAGCATTTATGCTTTTTATAAAGCTTTACCATTTGAGACAAAACACCCCCATCATCACTATCGCATAAATCATCAGCCAATAAAACAGCAAAAGGCTCATTGCCTATCAAAATCTCACCTGTAAGTATAGCGTGACCTAAGCCTTTCATCTCTATCTGTCTAGTATATGAAAATGTGCATTTAGAAATGGCTTCTTTAATTTCTGCTAGATAATGCTCTTTTGAAGTGCCTTTTATCTGATGCTCAAGCTCATAAGATACGTCAAAATGGTCTTCTATAGCCCTCTTGCCTCTACCTGTTACTATCGCCATAGTCTCCATTCCAGCACCTATAGCTTCTTCTACGCCATACTGAATAAGCGGCTTAGTTAAAACTGGTAACATCTCTTTTGGTGTTGCTTTTGTGGCCGGCAAAAACCTAGTACCATATCCAGCAGCAGGAAATAAACACTTTCTAATCATCTTAACCTTTTCTCATTGTATACATAAATGATATTATAACATTTCGCAGATAAATTAAGCATAAAATGATAAAATACAGTTTTTACATAAGGATTTTGTATGGGTACAATGATTTTTATACCACTAGGCATAAGTATTGGTTTTATTTCTGGTTTTTTTGGCATAGGTGGAGGCGGAGTTTTAGTACCAATCTTGATGGCATGTGGCTATTCCATAAAAGAAGCTATAGGGATTTCGGTTATGCAAATGGTTTTTTCATCCCTAATGGGCTCATTTATAAATTACAAAAACAATCTATTAAAACTTAACTCAGGCATATATCTAGGTTTAGGCGGAGCCTTTGGTGGATTCATAAGTGGCTTTATCCTAAAATTTATACCCGAGACACTATTGATATCTGCATTTTGCACTATGTTACTTTTTGCTATATATAGATTTTTTAAAGCACCTCAAAATCCAGAAAAAGAAAACACTTTACCAAATCACTACTATTTCTTCATAGGTGTTTTTGTAGGCATGGTAGCCATTAGTCTAGGAGTAGGAGGAGCCATATTTTTAGTTCCCATCATGGTAGGCATCTTTCACATAGATATCAAAAAAGCAGTTTCCATGGGGCTATTTTTTGTAGCTTTTTCTTCCATCTCGGGCTTTATCAGTATGAGCTTAAATGGACTCATAAATTATAAAATTGGACTCATAGTTGGCACCTCATCTTTACTAGGTGCTTACATGGGGGCAAAAACTTCCCATAAAACTGACAAAAAAATACAAAAAAAACTCTCTTTAGTGCTTTATATCATAATGTTTTGCATCATAACCTACAAACTAGTACAAAAAATTTTAATTCAAACATGAATAATTAAACTAAATTAAATAATTATTTTGCTAAATTTCAAAAATGAAAAATTTAAACTTAAACTCATTTTATGATATCATAATCGTAGGTTCAGGCCCTGCTGGGCTAGGAGCAGCTTTTAAGTTAGCTCAAAACTCTAAAAAATCAATTTTATTGATTGAGAAAAAAAGCATAAGTTCAGGTGGGCTTAGAAACGATTGTAAACAAAACTACACTTTTCCCGTTGGCTTCCCCCATGAGCATTGGAGCAAAGAAGAGGCTCATGAACTACTAAAAGAGGTAAAAGAACATTTAAAGCCAAACATAGAAGAGCGAATAAACGTAGAAAAATACGCAAAAAGAGCAAAAAAATTAGGCGTTGAAATACTTTCTATAGACCAAGCTCACGTTGGAACGGATAAGTCAGGAGAGCTTATAAAAGGGCTTATAACTGAACTTGAAGAGTTAAATGTCACGGTCGCTTTAAAAACTGAAGTTAAAGAACTTAACAAAAGCAAAAAAGAACTTACCTTAGTAGATGGACAACAAATTGGCTTTGAAAATATCATCCTAGCGCCCGGTAGAGCAGACTATGATTGGATGCAAGAGCAGATGGATAGGTTAGAAGTTAGCTATCATGATAACATTGTTGATATTGGCATAAGGGTTGAAACAAGAGAAGAAAATTACCCAATAGTTAAAGATTATTATGACCCTAAAATTTTATTTCCAAATAAAGTAAGAACTTTTTGTACAAATTCAGGTTGTGCCCATATCGTAAAAGAAAAATACAAGGGCTATTACTCCGTAAACGGACACGCCTTATCTAAAGAAAAAGAAGATAACGGGCTCATAAATTTTGCTATGCTTAAGACCATAAGGCTAACAGAACCTGTTGTGAGTGGTCAAGAGTTTGGTAAAATCTTAGGACAAATGGTTATGCAACTAACGGGAGGAAGTGTTATCATGCAAAGAGTTGGAGATTTTAGGCTAGGTTCGCGTAGCAAAAAAGAGACATTTAACAGTGACCTGTATGATTTTAAACCAACCTTAAAAAGTGCTGTGGCTGCCGATTTGTCTTTAAGTATGCCAGCAAAAATCTTGCGTGATATTTGGGGAGCTTTAAAAAAACTTGACTCCATAGTTCCCGGAGTTTTACATCCATCTACCATACTTTATTATCCTGAGATTAAGACATATTCAAACAAACCAAAATTTTTAAATAAAAACTTTATGGTTAAAGATGGATACTATATCATCGGCGATGGGGCAGGAACAAGCAGAGGCATTACTGCAGCTTGGGCTTCTGGCATCAGAGCTGCAAATGATATACTTGAAAAATAGACATTCATGAGATTTAGGCTAAATATTTAACTAATATCTAGCCTTTTGTCTATTTTTTCAAAAATACATTTCATAACAAAAAAATTTTATCTTATTTTAATACAATAACACAAGCCAATTTCAAAATAAGGAAGAAAAATGAAAAAAATATCCCTACTTTTCACAACTACACTAACCTGTACTTTCGCAAGTCAAGCCCCAATAGTCAAGACAGTTGATAAAAAAGAAGCATTTTCATATGAGCACAAACTTTTAAAAGAATATAACTCAACATTAAAAGAGCATCAAAAAGCATTAAGGCAAAAAGTAGCCAATAAAACCATATTTATACAACCTAAAAATAAAAAAATTCCTTGCAAAATTTCTGCCGATTTAAATCGCTCAAAATTAGATGACTTTGCTTCATATTGGGACGGGGAGTGCAAAGATGGCTATGCTCAAGGCATAGGAAGAGAGATTGAGCTAACTAAAAATAGCCAGTTAGAGCAAATTGCATATTATGAAAAAGGCGAGGCACAAAAATATTGCTATGGTTATGATTACAATTCAAAAACATCGATTTATGGAATTTGCACTTATGGTAGCCTAAAACCTATGTTTAGAAAAATGTTACGCAAAAATAGCCCCTTTACAGTCTCAGACGCACGCTATCCGTTAAAAAACATAAGCTATCACATATCAACAGCAACAAATGGAGCTAGAATTTTAACAAAAGCTTATCCAAATTTTGCTTATCAAATCTTAGAGCACCCAAAGACTAACAAAGCAGCAGCCTTTGTCATACTCACACCAAAAATACAAAAACCAATAGGCTGGGGCTTTAATGGCAATATGGTTTTAAAAGATGGCCAACCAATGCCAAACATAAAATTACCAAAAAAATACCTAAAAAGAGTAAAAGAAATCTATAAAGAAATTACTAAAGAAGCACAAAAAATAAAAACAATGGCAACAAAATCAAAAGAATTAGCAGAACAACATAAGAAAAAAATATGCAAAGAAGATGTAAAAGTAGATTTTATGGATAATAATTTATATAAAGATATTTGCACTCGCGATTAGATATTTATTCTTTAAACACTATTTATTGTTTGATTTGGTATAATTTTACATTTAATAAAAAGACAAAAAAATGGATAATATAAAAATATATAATGCACGAGAACATAATTTAAAAAATATCAACTTACAAATTCCTAAAAATAAGCTTGTAGTTTTCACCGGACTTTCAGGAAGCGGAAAAAGTACACTTGCCTTTGATACCCTCTACGCTGAAGGGCAAAGACGTTACCTTGAAAGTCTTAGCTCTTATGCTAGGCAGTTTTTAGATAAAGTTGGCAAACCAAGTGTAGACAAGATAGAGGGTTTAACACCAGCTATCGCTATAGACCAAAAGACGACTTCAAAAAATCCTCGCTCAACTGTTGGAACCATAACCGAAATCTATGACTATCTAAGACTTCTATACGCAAGAATTGGCAAACAACACTGCCACTTATGTGGTAAACCCATATCAAAAATATCTGCAAGTGATATCATAAATGAGATTTTAAAACTTCCAAATGGAACTAAATTTGTCATACTTGCCCCGCTTGTAAGAGAGAAAAAAGGAAGTTTTGCAGACTTGATAGAGGGTTTGAGACATAAAGGTTTTGTGAGGGCTATGATAGATGGGGTTATGGTTAGACTTGATGAGGAGATTGAACTTAGTAAAACCAAAAAGCACTCCATAAAAGTCGTAGTCGATAGGGTCGTTGCCAAAGAAGACAATAAAGAAAGAATTGCAAGTGATGTGGAAAAAGCACTTCACGAGAGCTATGGTGAAGTAGAGATCGACATTTTAAATCATGAAGATATGGGGCTTGAAAGTAGTCACATACATTTTAGCGAACATTTAGCTTGTTTTGACTGTAAAATAAGCTTTGAACCCCTTGAGCCTCTTAGTTTTTCGTTTAACTCTCCAAAGGGGGCATGTGGAGTTTGTGATGGGCTTGGCATAAGATTTAGTCTTGACAATTCTAAAATAATCGATGAAAATCTTAGCATTTCCAAAGGCGCTGTTAAAATTATGTATGGATACAATAAAAGTTACTATTTTAAATTTCTAACAGCATTTTGTGAGGCTGAAAATATCGATTTAAACACTCCTTTTCACGAGCTAGAAGCTCACCAAAAAAAGGCGATTTTACACGGAAGTAGCACAGAAGTAAATTTTTTATGGAAACGGCACAGGCTCAAAAGAAAATTTGATGGTGTTATAAAAATGGCTTATGACATGCTAAAAGACCACAAAGATTTAAATGAATACACAAGTGAAAAAATATGTGATAAATGTGGTGGACATAGACTAAATCTACCATCTTTGTCAGTTCAAGTGGCTTCAAAAAATATAGGTGAGATTTTAGACTTGCCCATTGAACAAAGTCTAGCCTTTTTCCAAAATGAAAAAAATTTTTCTTACCTAAACACTCAAGATAAAAAAATATCAAAACCCATTTTAAAAGAAGTAAGAGAGAGATTATATTTTTTAGATAATGTTGGTCTTGGGTACATTAGCTTAGGGCGAGATGCAAGAACCATAAGTGGAGGTGAAGCTCAAAGGATAAGGATAGCATCGCAAATTGGGAGTGGACTAACAGGAGTCATGTACGTGCTTGATGAGCCTAGCATTGGACTTCATGAAAGAGATACCTTAAAGCTGATTAAAACCTTGCAAGATTTACAAAACAAGGGAAACACTCTAATCGTAGTAGAACACGACAAAGAGACCATTGAAGCAGCAGATTATATAGTCGATATTGGTCCAAAGGCTGGAAAAAACGGGGGCAAAATCGTTTTTAACGGAGATTTAGCAAAGCTTAAAAAATCAAAAACCCTAACAGCAAAATATTTAAGTGGCGAAAAACAAATTTCCTATCCGCACAATAGGGCTCAAAAAAAATGGCTAACACTTAAAAATGTAAACATAAACAACATTAAAAATCTTAAAGTAAAAATCCCCCTTTCAAATCTTGTGGGCATCACAGGAGTTAGCGGAAGTGGCAAAAGCTCACTCATACTTCAAACCTTACTTCCTGTAGCAAAAGAAGAGTTAAACCATGCCAAAAAAGTTCACAAAGTCGTAGGGGCTACATGCGAAGGATTAGAGCATCTTAACAAAGTCATCTACCTAGACCAAAGCCCCATAGGGCGAACTCCAAGAAGTAATCCAGCTACATATACAGGCTTAATGGATGAGATAAGAAATATTTTTGTTCAAACCAAAGAGGCAAAAATTAGAGGCTATAAAATAGGTAGATTTTCATTTAATGTCAAAGGTGGGAGATGTGAAAAGTGTCAAGGCGAGGGAGAGATAAAAATCGAAATGCACTTTTTACCCGATGTTATGGTGGTTTGCGATAGTTGTAATGGAAAAAGATATAACACTCAAACCCTTGAGATTACCTACAAAGGTGCAACCATTTCAGACGTTTTAAGCATGAGTGTTGATGACGCACTTGTGTTTTTCAAAGCCATCCCCAAAATCGCCCAAAAACTAAAAACTTTGCAAGATGTAGGACTTGGCTACATAACCTTAGGACAAAATGCAGTAACCCTAAGTGGTGGCGAAGCCCAAAGGATAAAACTAGCTAAAGAGCTAAGCAGAAGCGATACAGGAAAAACTTTATACGTACTTGATGAACCTACAACAGGACTTCATTTTGCTGATGTGGATAAGTTAGTAAAAGTACTTCACCACCTAACTGAACTTGGCAATTCAGTTTTAACAATCGAACACAACTTAGACGTAATTAAAAACTGCGACTATGTTATCGACATGGGACCTGAGGGCGGAGATAAAGGTGGAAAAATCATAGCCACAGGAAGTCCTGAAAAACTTGCTAAAGATTACAAAAAAACAAAAAGCTATACGGCTGAATTTTTAGCAAAAGAGTTAGGTATTTAAATAACACCTCGCACACAAAGAGTGTGCGAGATTTAAATTAGCATGAGTATGTGGTTTTAAACTCAAAGGCAGTTGGACGAGACTCATCTGGCCAAACTTGAGTTTGAAACTTATAGTGCTGATACGTGTCTATAAGCTCCTTGCTCATAACAGGGCTAAGATAAGCATTGTCTCTTATAAGGGCTTCAAGAGAGCCTCTTAGAGTATGAGGCATTTGCTGTATATCTTTTTCACGAATCTCATCAAGACTTAATTTAAAAAGATTCTCATCCATTGGTCCTATTGGTTCTGTTTTATTATTTATTCCGTCCATGCCAGCTAACAATAAGGCTGCAAACGCCAAGTAAGGACACGCTGAAGAGTCAGGAAATCTCATCTCAGCTCTTACTGATTTTTCACCTGAACCATAAGGAATACGAACAGAAGCTGAACGGTTTTGAGATGAATATGTCAAAATGCTTGGTGCTTCAAAACCAGGGATTAAACGCTTATATGAGTTAGTAGATGGGTTTGTGAAAGCGGCAACACTTCTAGCGTGCTTTAACACTCCACCTATATACCATCTAGCCATATCGCTTAGGTTTGCGTACTCTCCTTCCTTATAAAAAAGGTTTTTGCCATCCTTCCATATGCTTTGATGTACGTGCATTCCATTTCCATTGTCTCCGTGCAGTGGTTTTGGCATAAAGGTTGCTGTTTTTCCGTTTAGATGAGCAACCATTTTTACAACATATTTATAAATCTGCACATTGTCTGCCGCCTCAACTAAGGTACCAAATTTTACTCCTATCTCCCCTTGCCCAACAGCAACTTCATGATGTACAACAAAGGTCTCAAGACCTACTTGCTCAAGCACTTGAACCATCTCAGCTCTTAAATCCACCATACTATCTACCGGCTGAACAGGAAAATATCCTCCCTTTTTTCTTGGTCTGTGACCTGAGTTAAATCCGTCAGGATAACTAGTATCATCATTCCAACCACCCTCTTCTGAATCTATTTGATAAAAAGAACAGTTTATCTCATCTTTTATCTTGATGTCATCAAATATAAAAAATTCATTTTCTGGACCAAAGTAAGCCGTATCTCCAAGTCCTGATTTTTCAAGCTCTTTAAGGGCTTTTTTAGCTATACTTCTTGGGCATTTTTCATACATTTGCCCCTTATATATATCGTAAACATCACAAAAAACTATTATGGTCATATCTGCTGTAAATGGATCTAAAAAAGCACTTTTAGCCTCTGGGATAAGTATCATGTCTGATTTATCTATGCTTTGCCAAGCATCAACACTAGAACCATCAAATGGAATACCGTCTTTAAAAGTATATTCATTTACAGCTTTTATAGTATATGTAACATGATGCCAAACACCCTTTATGTCTGTAAAACGAAAATCAACAAATTCCACTTCGTTTTCTTTACAGTAGGAAAAAAATTCCTCTACATTGTTTACAAATTTGCCCATATTTTTTCCTTATAAAATTTTAGATACGCACATTCTAACAAAAAAAATCAAAATTCTCGCTAAAACCAAAAAAAATCATCAATTTAAACTTCTATTATAAAAAACTTTACTATAATATTATAAATTGTCTAATTTGTAGGAGTAAATCATGACACAAGAAGAGTTAGATGCCTTAATGGCTGGCGACATTGACGACGTAGAATTAGAAGAAAGTCCAAAGGAAGAAGCTAAAGAAGAAGAGCCTAAAAAAGAGGAACAAGAAGAGGTAATAAGTACCGATAACTATAGGGCTGACAGTAAAACTTCTTGGCCACCACCGCCGCCAACAGACGATCACAAAATGGTTCACCAGCTTGATGATGTTACAAGAGATAGCGAGATAAAAGCTAATGAAGTTTTTGACAAACTAGAAACCATAAACAATCTTCTTATGGACATGGAAGAGGTTATAAACTCTGCAAATGAAATCATGGATAAACAAAGTTCTTTACTCAAAACACTTCAGGAAAACTTTCCAAATGTAAAAAGATTTACTGAAGCAATAGAAGATATGAAAGAGCTTAAAGCCAAAAGTGAAGAAGTTATAGGGCAATCACAAATGGCTCAAGATGAAATCATGATGACTATGGATATCATGCAGTATCAAGATATCCACAGACAAAAGATAGAAAGAGTCATAAATGTTATGAGAGCCTTAAGTAAGTACATGAATAGTCTATTTGAAGGCAAAATAGACGATGAAAAACGTGTAAGTTCAGCTGTACATATCGAAGGTGATGAAACTGAAGATGTAGTGAGCAATGAAGATATTGAAGCACTTATAGCAAGCCTTGGAAAATAGTAAAAAAACTGAGCTTTTAAGCCCAGCAGGAAATTTTGAAAAACTCCGCCTTGCATTAGAATATGGTGCTGATGCTGTCTATGGCGGAGTTAGTGCGTTTTCACTTCGCTCTCGCTCAGGAAAAGAGTTTAGCTTTGAAAGTTTTAAACAAGCCATAGATTACACCCATAAAAAGGGTAAAAAAATCTATGTAACCATAAACGGTTTTCCTTTTAATGCTCAAATACCACTACTTGAAAAACATATCAAAACCATGGCGGAGATGAACCCTGATGCTTTCATAGTAGCAACTCCTGGTGTTATAAAAATGTGTCAAAAGTTTGCACCAAATATGCCCCTTCACCTCTCAACCCAAGCAAATGTACTAAACTACATGGACGCGGAAGTTTACTATGAAATGGGAGTTAGACGCATAGTTGCAGCAAGAGAAGTTAGTTTAAAGGATTTAAAAACCATAAAAGAAAAACTACCAAATCTACAACTTGAAGTCTTTATCCATGGCTCCATGTGTTTTGCTTACAGCGGAAGATGTCTCATAAGCTCTGTTCAAAGCGGACGAGTTCCAAACAGAGGAAGCTGTGCAAATGACTGCAGATTTCCTTATGAACTTTATGCTAAAAATGAACAAAGTGGTACTTTATTTCGCATAGAAGAAGATGAAAATGGAACCCACATCATGAATGCAAAAGATTTAAATCTATCCTCAAGAGTTGATGAAATCTTAGAAAGTGGTGTAGTGGATGCTCTTAAGATAGAAGGACGCACAAAAAGCCCTTACTATGTAGCCACAACAGCTAAAACATATAGAAATGCTATAGACGATTTTTATGCAGGGAAATTTGAAGCAAAAAAATATGTAAATGAGTTAAATACAACTAAAAATCGTGGTTTTTCCCAAGGTTATCTTATGCGTCATCCAAGCGAAAAACAGCAAAATTTACAAAATCATCAAACGGCCATCAGCGAAGGTAGTCATCAAGTTTACGCCCTAGTAAGCGAAGATGGAAACACTCTTAAGGCAAAAGATACCATCATTAAAAATACTCTTTATGAGATAATGTCAAGCTATGAAGACAGTTTAAAAGAGTTTGAAAATGAAATAGGCAAAATAACAAGGGTAGATGGACAATATTTTATAAGCTTTAAAGCCATTAAAACCAAGAGCGGAAAAGAACTCCAAGAAGTTCACAGTGGAAACACAAATGACATCATTTTGCCCTGTAAGCTACCTGCTTTTAGCTTCCTTAGATTACCCATGCATATCAAGATAAGAAAGGACTAATGTGAATTTTATATCTATCATTATGGGCTCAAAAAGTGACTATGAAACCATGAAAAAGTGCATAAACACACTAGAGGAGTTTGGTGCAAGGTATGAAGTAGTTATCTCTTCAGCACACAGAAGTCCAGCAAGAACAAAAGAGTACATAAAAAATGCCGAACAAAAAGGCGCTTGTGTGTTTATAGCAGCAGCTGGTATGGCAGCCCACCTAGCTGGTGCAGTTGCAGCAAATACTATAAAACCAGTTATAGGACTACCCCTTTCAGGCTCAAAACTAAGTGGCATTGATGCCCTTTACTCAACTGTTCAAATGCCCTCTGGTATGCCTGTTGCTACTGTTGCCATAGATGGATCTGTAAATGCAGCCTATCTTGCCATACAGATACTTGCTCTAAGCGATGAAGAGCTTGGCAAAAAACTACAAAAAGATAGGCTTAAAAAAGCTCAAAAAGTAGAAGAAGACTCTGCTAGTATAGAAAAGCTACTTTAAAGGAATTTAAATGGAAACTTGGCTAGAAATCGATGAATTTTGTGAGGTTGTAAAACTAGGAAGAAGCGTAGTGGATGTTATGATAAAAAAGGGCGAGCTAACATCTAAAGAAGAAGATGGTAAAACCTATGTGGAAGCTTCTAAAGGAACTGGAAATGTAGTTTTAAGCGATATGCAAGTTCACTCCGTTACCTCAAACGACGAGACAAATGGTGGCTTTGCAAAACAGGCTATCGGTACCATTTTAAATATGCATGAAAAGGTTCTTGACGCAAAAGAAGAGACCCTTGAAACCCTAAAAAGCGAAAATAGATTTTTAAAAGAATCCCTCTTTTCTCTCCAAGAACTCTATGATGAAGATAGAAAAACCATAGAAACCTTGCAAACTCAGCTAAAGATTTCTCAAGATGAAGTTGAGTTTTTAAAACGCAAATATAAGCTCATGTGGAACAGAGCTGTGGACAATTATAAAAAGGATTAGAGTGCAAAAAAGAGTGGTTTTGTTTACTGCGCCAAATTGTCACTGGTGCGTAAAAGCAAAAAATTTTTTCAAAAGAAATGGCATTAAATTTACCACCATAGATATCAGTCGTGATAACAAAGCTAGGCTAGATTGTGAAAAGCATGGCTGTCGCGGTGTTCCTGTTGTTTTGATAGGAAGTAGATGGATATGTGGCTTTGATGAAAACAAGATAAAAAATAGTTTAAAAGGATAAAAATTGACATTTAGTGCAATGCTACTGAAGCTTCAAGAATTTTGGCAAAAGGAAGGATGCAATATAGTACAGCCCTACGATATACCAGCGGGTGCGGGAACTTTTCACAATGCAACCTTTCTAAAAAGTCTAGGTAAAAAACCTCACTCAGCAGCCTATGTGGCGCCATGCAGAAGACCAACAGATGGACGATATGGAGAAAATCCAAACCGCCTTGGAAGTTACTATCAGTTTCAAGTGATCATAAAACCAAGCCCTGACAATATCCAAGAGCTTTATCTAAAAAGTCTTGAAGCCATAGGGTTAAATCTAGCAGAACACGATATACGTTTTGTCGAAGATAACTGGGAAAGCCCTACTTTAGGAGCTTGGGGACTTGGATGGGAAGTTTGGCTAGATGGTATGGAGGTAACTCAGTTTACGTATTTTCAGCAAGTTGGTGGCATAGCGTGTGACCCAGTTTCTGTGGAGATTACTTATGGAACAGAGAGACTTGCCATGTATCTTCAAGATGTTGATAGTGTTTTTGATATAGTATGGAACAAAAGCCCAAAAGGCGAAGTTACCGCCTATGCTGATATACACAAACAAAGCGAATATGAATTTAGCAAATACAACTTTGAAGTAGCTGATGTGGCCATGCTTTTTGACCAATTTCAAAAGGCAAGTGATGAATGCAAAAGATGCCTAGATGCAAATCTACCTCTACCCGCATATGACCAATGCTTACTAGCCTCTCATACATTTAATGTTCTAGACGCTAGAAAAGCAATATCCGCAACCCAAAGACAACAATACATCCTAAAAATACGAGAGTTAGCAAAAGGATGTGCCATAAGTTATGCCAAAACGGTTGAAGATGACGCTTAAACAAATATACAACCACCTTAATACCATAAGCCCCTTTGAGCTACAAGAGAGTTGGGATAATAGTGGCATACAAATAGGAAAAGATGATGATATTATTGAGCAAGTTTACCTAAGCTTAGACATAGATAGCAAACTTTTAAACAAGGTTAAACCAAACTCACTTATCATAACCCATCACCCCCTAATCTTCAAGGGTATAAAAAGATTTAATCCCTCCATCTACCCTTCTTCTTTATTAGCTATTATGGCAAAAAACAATATCAGTCAAATAGCCATGCACACAAACTTTGACAAAACCCATCTAAACTCCTATGTGGGTTTAAAAGTTTTAGGCTTAGAAGAGATTTACAGTAAAGATTATATGCTTGAGCTTAAAGTCGAAAAAAGTTTTGATGAGTTTTGTGAGCTCATCAAAGAGAGATTAGGCATAGAACATTTAAGGGTTGTAAAAACTAAAGATTTTATAAAAACAGCTACACTTACTACAGGTAGCGGAGGAGATTTTATCTCTAGTATAAAAAGTGATTGTTTTTTAACAGGCGACATTAAATATCACCAAGCCCTAGAGGCAAAAGAGAATAATTTGTCAATTATAGACATAGGACACTTTGAGAGCGAATGCCATTTTGTGGGGGCATTAAAGGAAAATTTGCAAAATTTTGATTTAAAAGTTATAATGTCAAATTCTTTTAACCCCTTTAAATATAAATAATTAAGGAATACCATGAATAAATACTTAGACCAATTAGTAACTTTATCAGACTTAGATAAAGAGATAGATGAGTTTGAACCACGCCTAAAAGCAGTCTCAAGCACACTTAAGCAAGTTCAAAACGAACAAGAAGCGCTACAAAATGAACTTGATGAGTTACAAACTCAATTAAAAGAGACAGAGCTTAAAAAATCTCAAAATGATTTACACATAAAAGAGCTAGGCGATAAGCTAAAAGATATAGCTAAAAAATCAAAAAGCATCAAAACAGAAAAAGAGCAAAAAGCCCTAGCACTAGAAGAAGAAATTTCAAAAGAGCAACTTGATTTTGCAAACGAAGAGATAGAAAGACTAGAAAAACTAGCAGAGCAAAAAAAGCAAAAAAGTGAAGAGTTAGAGCAAAGTTTAAAAGAGATAGAAAAAAAAGTGGCAGAGTGTGAAAAGAGCATAGCAGCCGAGATAGCTCAAGTAGAAAAACAAAGAGACGAAGTTTGCAAAAACAGAGAAAAATTAGTCGCAGATATGAGCCAAAAAATCTTAACTTTTTATCAAAAGATAAGAAAATGGGCTAAAAACACAGCAGTAGTTCCTGTAAAAAAACAAGCTTGCTATGGTTGTTTTATGAGGATAAACGACAAAACTCACTCAGCTGTAATAAGAAATGAAGACATCATCACCTGCCCTCACTGCGGAAGAATACTCTATAAGCAAAAAGAAGAACAAAGTGCGTAATGAACGCATTTAGCCTCATATATGCCCTTGTGCTAGGAGTGATTTATCTCTTAGCACTCCCTTTTTTACTTTTATTTAGCCTAAAATCAAAATACCACCAAAGCATACCAAAAAGATTTTTTTTATTTAAAAATCCCCCTTTAGAAGATGATTGCATTTGGTTTCACGGTTGCTCCTTAGGAGAGGTAAGCTCTTTTGCCCCATTTTGCAAACATCACAACATTGCCATCACAACCACAACACAAACAGGCTATGCCCAAGCACAAAAACTAAGCAAAGAAGCAAGGTACCTTCCCTTTGAGATATTTTTACCCTTTTGGATAAAAAAACCAAAACTTTTAGTGGTAAGTGAAGCTGAACTATGGTATATGCTTTTTTATGTAGCAAAAAACAAAGGCGCAAAAACCATGCTCATAAACGCAAGAATAAGCGATAAAAGTGCAAAAAGCTACCAGCGTTTTTCATGGTTTTACAAAACAATATTTACCAACATTGACCTAGTTTTTGCCCAAAGTGAAAAAGACAAAAAAAGACTTCAAAATCTAGGGGCAAAAAACATCATTGTAAATGGAAACATCAAAACCGCTTCCATAGCAAAAGCTACAAAAAGCTACAAAAAACCAAACAGACGTGTCATAACCATAGCAAGTTCCCATGAGGGAGAAGAAAAAGAGCTTTTAGGGCATATAAGATTACAAAAAAATGACATGCTTATAATTGTACCAAGACACCCTGAACGTTTTGAAGCGGTTAAAAATCTAGTCAAAAGCCACTGTGAAAAATTAAATCTTAGCTATAAAAGCTTTAGCAAAGATGGTTTTTGCCAGTGTGATATTTTAGTAGTTGATGCTTTAGGTGAGCTTATAAATATCTACGCCATAACAGATATCACTCTGCTTTGTGGCTCTTTTATGGATGGCATAGGTGGACACAATCCCCTTGAGCCAGCACAATTTAACAATGTCATAATAAGCGGAAAATACTACTTCAATCAAAAACAACTTTATAAAATAGTGCAAAATATACATGAGCTTGATTTTGACCAAGTAGATGGAGCTTTAAAACAGGAGTTAAAAAAATCACAAATGCAAAACATAGGCACTATAGAGCCGATATTAAGGAAGATAGATGAGAGAAGAAAAAGCATATAAACTACTAAGCGTACAAGAGGGAATTTCAAACAATGAAGCAAAAAAACTAATCGATAGTGGCTTAGTTTACGCAAATGGAGAAAAACTTAACATTGCTAGGGCTTTAGTAGATGTTAAAACCACTTTTAAAGTAAAAAAAGCACAAAAAGAGAGCATTATCTATGAAGATGAAAATATACTCGTTCTTAATAAACCTGCTTTTAAAACCACAGAAGAGCTAGCAAAAGCCTACAAATTAAAAGCCCTACACAGACTAGACAAGGAAACAAGCGGAGTTTTGATACTTGTAAAAAATGAAGAGTTTAGAGTTAAAGCCATAGAGGAGTTTAAACATCACAGAGTACAAAAGATATATGAAACCATAGTTCACGGCAAGATAGCCGAAGAGCTAAACATAGACTCACCCATACTTACCATAAAAGGCAAAGGCGGGGCGTATTCAAAAATCTCACAAAAAGGCAAAGAGGCTATAAGCATCATAACCCCACTCATGATAGAAGGTAAAAACTCTAAAATTCAAGTGGAGATAAAAACAGGTAGAACTCACCAAATAAGAGTCCATCTAGCCTCCATATCATGCCCAGTTTTAGGCGATATGAAATATGGTAAATACAAAGCCTCAAGACTCATGCTTCACTGTAAGCAAATGAGACTATTTAACAAAACTTTCACCTCTCCTACTCCAAAAGATTTTAACTTATAAGTATTTAAACTCTTGAGTAGATGGACAAAAAAATTTGTCCATCTACTGTCATATTTTTACATTTTAGTAACTTATTTACTTCATTATATAAAATAATACAAATATTAACATTTTTTTTACTACTTTAAGCAAATTGTTTTTTTTTTGTAAAATAGACTATATTATCAAAAAGGAAAGAAAATGAATATTTTCTCAAAATTTTCTCAAAAGATTAGCCTTAAAATACTAGGTACATTGCTTATCACTCTAGTTGTTTTTATAACCCTTACAGTTGTATTTTTATCATATACCTTGGAAAAAAATATTGAAAAAGATACAAAAAACTCATTAATTCAAACGACCCATATTGTAAAAAATATGGTAGAAACCTACTATAGAGAAAATATATCAAGCCTAAACATTGGGGCTTCTATGTTAAAATCCCTGATAAATTCTTCAAGAATTGACACAAATCAACTTATACCAATAAAGGGAATAGACACACCAGCACTTTACATAAATGGGCAAATCCAAAATGCAAACTTTACCTTTTTAGATAAATTTAAAAAAGATACAACTTTTGTTGCAACATTTTTTGTAAAAATAGACGATGATTTCGTAAGGGCTTCTACTTCTTTACGTTCAAAGGACGGGAAAAGACTTTATGGAACCTACCTTAACAAAAAATCACCAGCCTACACTAAGCTCATAAATAAACAAAAATATTTAGGTGAAGCTGTAATCTTTGGAAATACCTACTTAACCTCTTATGAACCTTTATTTGATGAAAAAAGAAAACTTATTGGTGCTTTATTTGTGGGTAAAAAAGCAAATTTTGATAAATTAAGAGAAGTTATTTACAATACCAAAATACTAAAATCAGGATATTTTTGGGCTATCAATACTAAAACAAAAAAGTTCGACTTGCATCCTAGCTTAGAAGGTAAGGACTATACAAACATACCCCATGCAAAAATAGCACAAGACAAAAAAAATGGTTTTACCATAGGAGAGTTTCATGGCAAAAAACTTCTTGTGGTTTTTGAGGAATTTAAGCCTTTTAGCTGGCGTGTTGTTGCAAGCGTACCTCAAAGTGAATACATCAAAACAATAGAAGATATAAAATCACTACTCATCATAGGAAGCATAGTATTTTTAATTTTATTAGTTGTTATTATGGGATTTTTATTAAAACTACTAATCCTAAATCCAGTAAATGACCTAAAGATGAATATGTCTGATATTGCCTATGGCGAAGGTGATCTCACTAAAAGACTTAAAGTAAATACCAAAGATGAATTAGGCCAAACAAGTAAGCTATAGCAAATGAACTTAGCTCAACGAGCCTAAGCGTAGGAAAAAGAGTCGAAGAAGAAACGAGCCTTGTAAAACACACGGTCGATAAAGGCTCTAAAGTTGTTATCGATGTGGCAACAAGTGTAAACTTGGCTAAAGAAAATAGCAAAAATCTAAGCGAAGCAGGTGAAAACCTTGAAACTATACAAAAAGAGATGAATATTCTAAATGAAATGCTAGATAAAACTGCTCATCAAAGTTTGGAGCTTAGTGAAAAATTAAATCAAACCAGCCAAAACACC
>PDWI01001080.1_pt1 | contig 64813 bp, 78 predicted proteins | sample 1430891 | NCBI WGS metagenome assembly PDWI01 (sample SAMN01162508, study PRJNA174530) | Oral metagenome, whole genome shotgun sequencing project. | biome: Marine environment; feature: Marine mammal; material: Swab sample of the gingival sulcus; isolation source: swab sample of gingival sulcus... | reverse complement strand
GTGTATTCTAATTGTTTGAGTGCTATGTATAATGACTATTCTATAAGAGATGATATAGCTGGAACGGAAGAATCTATAAGACAAATTGATAAAGAAAAATTAGAGCATTGTTATAAGGCGTTTTATACTCCTAAAAATATGGAACTTTTCGTGATTGGTGATTTAGATAAAGATGAAGTGTTTGATTGCGTAGAAAATTCTCTTAGCGATGAGTTTTTAAGTCGTAAACAAATATATGAATATATAATCTTAGATGAAGATTATAAAGTGTCTAGCCCTAAGATTTTAGAAAAGAAAGATATTCCAGTTCCAAAGTTCCAAATTGGATTTAAACATAAGGTTATTGATGAGTCGTGGAGTGAAAAGCATAAAAGAAATATCGCAATTACAATGGTGTTAGATATGCTATTTGGAAAAAGCTCAGATTTTTATCAAAGGGTCTATGATAATGGATTGATTACTGATACAATATATTTTGATGAGAGTTTTGGTGAGTCGCATTCACATACTATAATGGGTGGAGATTCTAAGCATATAGATAAAATTACAAAAGAAATTATAGACGAGTTAAAATATTGGTTAGATAATCCTTTAGATGAGAAAATTTTTAATCGTATTAAAAATAAATTTATAGGTAGAAGTATGAGTTCGTTTAATTCCATAAGAAATACAGCTGGTATGGTTGTATCTTATAGGATTAAACATATGGATGTTTTTGATGTTCTTAATATGGAAAGGGACATGGATTTTGAATATGCTCAAAAAGTTTTTAAAGAACATTTTGACATAGAAAATTATACAATTTCAATAATAGAATAGGGGGATTATTATGAGCTTATTTGATGCAATAAAAAAACAATTAGATGGAAAAAATATTTCTATTGCTTTTCCAGAGGGGAATGATATTAGAGTATTAGGAGCAGCGGTTAGATTAAAAGAGGATAAACTTATAAATCCTATTGTTATAGGAGATAAAGATGAAATTCAAAAATTAGCAGATGAAAACGGCTTAGACATTTCTAAATTGGATATTAAGTCTCCTATGACTTATTCTGATTTTGATAAAATGGTTGAGAGTTTTGTTGAAAGAAGAAAAGGAAAAGCGACTGTTGAACAAGCTAAGGAATTACTTCAAAATGTAAATTATTTTGGAACTATGCTATGCTATATGGGTGAAGTTGCTGGAATGGTATCAGGAGCAGCTCACTCGACTGGGGATACTGTTAGACCTGCACTTCAAATTATCAAGACTAAAGAGGGAATAAGTAGGACAAGCGGTGCATTTATTATGATTTCGCCTGAGGGGGAAAGATATGTTTTTGCGGATTGTGCTATTAATATTACACTTAATGCTGATGAAATGGCAGAAATAGCAGTAGAAAGTGCTAAGACAGCTAAGGCATTTGATATTGAGCCTAAAGTTGCAATGTTAAGTTTTTCGACTAAAGGTTCAGCTAATGCTGATGAGGCTAAAAAAGTTGCTGAGGCTACAGAAAAGGCGAAAGCTATGGATAGTTCTTTGGTTATTGATGGGGAATTACAGTTTGATGCTGCGTTTGTAGAGTCTGTGGCTAAGAAAAAAGCTCCTAACTCAGATGTTGCAGGTAAGGCGAATGTATTTGTTTTCCCAAGTTTAGAAGCTGGAAATATAGGTTATAAAATCGCACAAAGATTTGGTAAGTTTGAAGCTATAGGTCCAGTTCTTCAAGGACTTAATAAACCTGTTAATGACCTTTCAAGGGGTTGTAATGAAGAAGATGTTTATAAACTTGCGCTTATAACTGCGGTTCAAAGTTTGTAAAATTTGTTTATTTGTCATAATAAAATTGGCACATGCATGTACTTTATTGTACACTATGCTTGTGCCTTTTTATTGTGCGTAAAAAAGTTTATAATTTAAGAAAATTGTAAGAAATATGATGAGTTATTTTAAATAATATATAGTATATTATCATTGTGGAGGTGATGTTTTGGAAAGGGAGTTTAAAGCAACAATTTTAGTAGTTGATGATGATAGAGAAATATGCTTAGCTATATCTAAATTGTTAGAATTAGAGGGATATATTGTGCTAAAGGCATTTGATGGTAGAATGGCTTTAGACATTTTAAAAAAAGGAAAAATTGATTTGATGATTTTAGATGTTATGATGCCAAATATTGATGGACTTTCAACATTGATAAAACTTAGAGAGGATTATAATATTCCAGTCATAATGTTATCTGCAAAAACTCAAAATTCAGATAAAGTGTTGGGGCTTTCTATGGGAGCGGATGATTATGTTGAAAAGCCTTATAATCCAGATGAGCTTATAGCTAGAGTTAAAAGTCATCTTAGGAGATATTATAAATTAGGCGATTTTGAAACAAAAAAAGATGATATTATAAATGGTTCGCTTAGATTATCTATTTGTGAAAAACAATTATATGTAGATGGAGAAGCTATAAAGTTGACTGCTACGGAATATAAAATAGTAGAATTTCTTATAAAAAATGTGGGAATAGTATTTTCTGCGGAGCAGATTTATGAAAGTGTTTGGAATGATACAGCGGTATCTTCTGAAAATACTGTAATGGTTCATATTAGGAGAATAAGAGAAAAAATAGAGATAACACCAAGTGAACCAAAATATATAAAGGTGGTGTGGGGAATTGGATACAAAATGGAAAAGAATTAATAAAAATATTACTTATAAGATATTAGTTTATATTATATTTTTTGTAAGTGTATTTGCTTTTTCATATACGATAATAACAGTTCATGAAAAAGATAGAAAAGAAGAGATTTTTATAGAAAGCCTATTTACAGAAAATCTTGAAACTTCTAATTTGATAGAAAATAAATTTAGGCGTGCTATATATGAACTTGAAAGTGAGTTTTATAATAAACACTTACAAAATGGTTTAAAACGAGTTGATTGTTCAGATGAATTTTATTATTTTGTTCAAAGTTACAATGGCGGATATATTACTAATCTTAAAGATATAGAAGCTATGGAATTTGAAAAGTTGCCTATGTTTGTGACTATTGAGGCGGAAAAGGACTCGAATTTAGAAACTGACGAACTTCTTCCCCAAATAAAATTCACTTTTAATAATTCTCCCAATTTAGATATTTGTTATGGTCATAAGAATGTTGTATACTCTTTAGAAAAAAGCGAGATTATTAAAAGAATTTATATTGGAATGAAACCTAATAAATATACTGAGTTAAATAATAAATTTAATGCTAGTGTGCAGTATTTGTTTAGAGAAGTGGTTGTTTTGGCTGTGAGTTTAGTCCTATCTCTAATTATGTTTATTCTTATATGCTTTTCTACTGGGCGAACTAATAAAAGTGATGGGGTTAAAATTAAAAGAATAGATAAAATATATATAGAAATTTTGTTTATACTAGTGTCGATCTTGATTTCAATAATACCATTTGTAGCAATAAGAATAATTGAGTTATTAGAAAATTGGTATATCTTAGATTATTCTTTATATTTTACAATTTTAGCAGTTATGCCGATGAGCATTATCTCTTTAGGATTTTTAACTTCGGTTATTAGGAGAATAAAAGCAAAAGTATTTTTTCATAATTCTTTCATGGGGTCTTTATATAGATTAATAAAAAGATGTTTTAGATTTATTAGAGAAAATATTAAGTTAGAAGTAGTTTTAAAATTGGTATTAAGTGAAGCCGAAAGAAATAAAATTGCTAAGACAAAATTACTTCTTATATTAAATGTTTTGTATGTGATTATATCAGCACTTATAATGATTATTATAGCTATATCTATGGAGATTGGAATATTTGTTTTAATAGCCTTTTTCATAATATTTGAGCTTATTGTAACTTATTTGTTTTTAACTTATTCTCATCAAATTCATAAGGATATAGATGAGAATATAGATGATAAATTGCAAAAAATGATTAAAAGTGAAAAAACTAAAACAGAACTTATAACTGGAGTTTCTCATGATTTAAAAACTCCGATAACTTCTATTATCGCTTATATTGACCTTTTAAAGAAAGAGGATATTAAGGGTAAAGTAAAAGAGTATGTGGATATATTAGAGAAAAAAGCAAATAGTTTAGCAACTATGGTAAAAGATTTATTTGAGATTGCTAAAACTGCAAGTGGAGATATAAAAATAGAAAAAGAAAAAATAGAGATAAATAAACTTATAAAGCAGACATTGGCAGATATGGAGGACAAAATAGATGAATATGGTTTTGTTATAAAACAGAATTATTTTGCTAATGATTTAGAAATAGTGTCTGATGGCAAAAAATTATATCGTGTTATACAAAATCTTATAGATAATGCTTTAAAATATTCTCTTAAAGGTTCAAGAATATACGTTCAAACTCAGAAAAAAGATGATAGGATTGTCATCTCAATAAAAAATACAGCGTCCTATGATATGGATTTTGATAGCGATGAGATTATAAAGAAATTCGTTAGAGCGGATGAGTCGAGAACGGAGGACGGAAGTGGACTTGGACTTGCAATATCAAGTACATTTGTTACAGCACTTGGCGGAACATTTGAAATATTAATTGACGGCGACCAGTTTAACGCCGTGATAAGTTTATAATATATGAATAAAAAAATTGGAAGTGTTAAGCTATCCAATTTTTTTATTTGGTATTTTATTTTTTATGATATAATGGAATGTAAATTTTAATACTATTAAAACGTTCTAAAATTTTATAAAAACGCTTCTATAAATAATATAAAATTGTATATATACTCAAAATTTACACATTATAAAGAAAACGGTTATGATTGCGAGTAATAAATCAATTCGTAAAAGGAATAGATTTAATCATCGTTTTAATACTCAAATAAATGATATCAATATTATAAAATCTTATGAAAATTTATTTTCACAAGATTTTATACATTGTATCATTTGCAATCGTATTTTATTACGAAAACTCGCTACGCTCAGACAAGTTGAATTTTTAGCCGAAAAAATATCTTGTTTCATTTAACGCTTTTTTGACAGCAAATTGTTGAGCATATATAAATTTATATTATTTTATATAACATAATTATAATAAAAGTATTTTAGTTAGTATTAATAGTATTTTATATAGTTATTTATATTTTGATATAAATGGACTAATTAAATAGTATTACAAATTATATGATAGATATAATTATTTAGTATTATGAGTGTTATAGATATGTTTTGATAAGAGCAGATACATTTGAGATAATTCGTAATTTATGATGCGAAAAATTCTTTAAAATTTGTTAAAAAATCCAACTTGTTTGAAGTATGAGCCGATAGGCGAATACGAGTTTTGGATTTTAAAATTTTAATGAATTTTAAGCGAAATAAATAGAATTTATCGAAACCGTATCTGAAATTATTAAAACGTATATATAACATTTAAAAAACTATATTATGATAACTGATAATTTTTTATATATGGAGGAAGTTATGAAATATTTTGAGATTAAGGTATATACGGATTCTTTATCTATAGAGGCTGTTAGTGCTATGTTATATGAATTAGATGTTGAAGGGATAGTTATCGAAGACCCAAATGACCCTATATTTAGCGAAAGTTATGAGGGAGATTGGGATTATGTAGATAAAGATGTATATAATTTTGAAACTGAAGATGCGATTGTAAAGGGGTATTTTAAAGATATAGACCCTGAGATTATTAAAAGGAACATTCAAAATCAAATTGCTAAATTATCGGATTTTGGATTAAAACAAGGCTCTGGTAAGGTAGAAATTTCAGAGATTGTTAATGAGGATTGGGCTCATGAATGGAAAAAGTATTTTAAGCCATTTAAGATAGGCAATATAGTTATAAAGCCTACTTGGGAAGAATATACAGCGTATAAAGATGATATAATTATTGAAATGGACCCTGGTAGTGCATTTGGTTCAGGAACACATGAAACTACAAGTATGTGTGTAGCGCTTATAGATAAGTATATAAGGGATGAAGATTTGGTATTTGATATTGGTTGTGGCACAGGAATACTTGGCATAACTGCTGCAAAACTTGGTGCTAGTGAAGTTAAATGCGTAGATATAGATGAACTAGCTGTTATTGCTTCTGAGCAAAATGCTATTCTTAATAATGTATCCGACAAAATAGAAGTTTTTAAAGGTGATTTAACCGATGTTTTAAATAAAAAAGCGGATATTGTTATAGCCAATATTATAGCTGATGTTATAATTAAACTTACTGATGACATTCATAATTATCTTAAAGATGAGGGCGTGTTTATAGCTTCTGGTATTATTGATGATAAATTAGATGAAGTTTTAGAAGCTATGAAATCTAGGGAATTTAATATTTTAGAGGTTAAAACCGCAGGTGAGTGGAATGCTATTGCTATGAAATTAAAATAATATGGAGTAATTATGCATAGATTTTTTATAGATGAAAATAATTTTGATGGTGAAAAATTTATTATTGATAATAAAGATGATGTAAAACATATTTCTAAGGTTTTAAGGATAAATATTGGTGAAAAAGTTGAAATTTGTATTCAAAAGTCTCAACAAGAATGGATTGCTGAAGTTTGTGAGATAAATACAGATAGAGTCATCTTAAAAAGCATAACTAAAAATGAGGTAAATAGGGAGTCTGATATTGATATAACTTTATATCAAGGTTTACCAAAGTCAGATAAAATGGATTATATTGTTCAAAAGGCTACTGAACTTGGCGTAAAAGAGATAGTTCCAGTTGAGATGGATAGATGTGTTGCTAAATTGAAGCCTAAAGATGTTGATAAGAAAATCAGTCGTTGGCAAAAGATTGCTAATGAAGCTTCAAAACAGTCTAAAAGGCAGAGGATACCAAATGTAGCTATGCCGATAAAATTAGATAAATTAAATTTAGATAAGCATGATTTAATTATATTGCTGTATGAAAATGAACAAAATAATAGTTTAAAGGATATTTTAACTGACACAAATGTAAAAAGTGTTGGTGTAATAGTTGGTACAGAGGGCGGATTAACCGAGGATGAAGTTTGCTATTTAATCAAAAATGGAGCAAAGTCCGTTACTTTGGGTAATAGAATTTTAAGAACTGAAACTGCGGGGATTGCTTGTGTATCAATAATTCAGTTTGTATTGGGAGATATTTAATCTCTCGAAAGGGAAATTTAATGTTAGAAAAAAATATTTATAATAGAAGCGATATAGCGCTTGATTCGTATGAATTTTATAGTAAATATAAAAGAAAAAAAAGTGTAACAATACTTACTTTGGGTTGTAAGGTTAATCAATATGAGACAGAAGCTATGCAAGAACTATTTTTGGAAGATGGGTATGAAATAGTTGAAAACGACGATAAGGCTGATGTTTATGTAATTAATACTTGTACTGTTACAGCTATGGGTTCAAAAAAATCAAGACAGTTTATTCGTAGGGTTAAAAGAATAAATTCTGATGCGATTATTGTGGTGGTAGGTTGTTATTCACAAGTTTCGCCTGATGAAGTTAAAAGAATTGATGGAGTTAATTTAATTCTTGGAACTCATAATAGAAGCCGTATAGTTGAGTATATTAATATGATGAATATTGATAAAACTATAGATAAAGTTAATGATATTATGAAGGTTGATATATTTGAAGAGATGAAGATTAGTTCTGTTAAAGATAAGACTAGAGCATTTTTAAAAATTCAAGAGGGATGTAATCAATACTGTACTTATTGTATTATCCCTTATGCTAGAGGTCGAATAAGGAGTAGACAGCTTTATAATATTAAGGATGAAGTTACTAGACTTGCGAATAAGGGATTTAAAGAGATTGTTTTAACAGGAATTCATCTTGGCTCTTATGGTAAGGATATAAAAAAACATTCGCTTATAGAAGCTATAGAAGTTACTGCCAATGTAGATGGTATTGAGAGAGTAAGGATAGGCTCTTTAGAACCAAAAAGTATAACAGATGAATTTTTAGATAGAGTTTCAAAAATAAAAGAGTTTTGTCCTCATTTTCATTTATCCCTACAAAGTGGTTGTGATACTGTTTTAAAGAGAATGAATAGGAGATATACTACTGATGAATATTATGAGTCTGTAATGAAAATTAGAAAAATTTTTCCTATGGCAGCGATAACTACTGATATAATAGTTGGTTTTCCTATGGAAACAGATGAAGAATTTAATCAGACTATGGAATTTGTTAAAAAGGTTCAATTTTATCAGATTCACGTTTTTAAATATTCTATAAGAGAAGGTACTCCTGCTGCTAAAATGAAACAAGTTAATTCCAATAAAAAAGATATTAGAAGTAATAAATTAATATCTGAAGCTGAAAATATGGAAAAGGAATATTTACAGCGTTTTATAGGTAGTGAGATAGAAGTTTTATTTGAAAAGTATAGTAATTTTAGTGCTATGGGGCATACTATACACTATGTAAGTGTAAGGGTTAATTCTCCTATAAATGTATCTGGAGAAATAAAAAGAGTTAAAGTTATAGGTGTAGAGGATAAGGTTTTAATAGCGAAATTTATTTAAATTATGATTTGTAAACTTTACACAATTAATAGGTTTTGTTATTATAAGATAGATTAAAGTTTAAGGAGAATTTTTATGAGTAAAATAATTGCTAAAGTTAATGGTAAGGAAATAACACAGGATAATATGGATTTATTAATTAGGAGTTTAGGACCACAAAGGGCTGCACAATTCCAAGGAGAAGAAGGTCAAAAACAATTAGTTGATGAACTTATAAATCAAGAGTTATTTTATTTTGATGCGATTGATAATAAAGTAGATGAATCAGAACGATTTAAAGCAGAAATGAAAGTTGCTAGAGAAAATATTTTAAAGCAAATTCATATTCAAAATACAATTGATGTTTCTGTAAAGAGTGAAGAAGAACTTAAAAAGTATTATGAAGAAAATCTTGACAAATACATCAGTCCTTTAAGTGTTGATGCTAAGCATATTTTAGTTGATTCAGAAGAAAAGGCAAAGCAAATTCTTGAAGAAATTAAGGCTGGAAAAGATTTTTCAATAGCTGCTCAAGAGTATTCATCATGTCCTTCTAAGGATAGAGGAGGAGATTTAGGAGAATTTACTAAGGGTCAAATGGTTCCAGAGTTTGAAGATGCTGTTTTTGCTATGAATGTTGGAGAAATTAGTGAGCCTGTTAAAACTCAATTTGGTTATCATTTGATTCAATTAAATAATAAAAATGAAGAGGGTCATTATCCTTTTGAAGAAGTTAAGCCACAAATTGAACAACAATTATTTATTGAAGCACAAAATAAGGCTTACTTTGATAAGGTGGGCGAGTTAAAACAAAAGTATGAAGTAGAGATAATGTAATTTAATTGCTCTCTCGTGTTAATGAGAGGGCTTTTTTTGATTGGCATAAGGTGGTGATAAAATGAATGAGTTTTTAATTAAGGATTTAAGTGTAGGTGAGGATATTCAAGGATTTTTTATTATTAAAAGCGTTAATGTAAAAACTTCTAGCAATAATAAATTATATTTGGATATGAATCTTACTGATAAAAGTGGAGAGATTAACGCTAAGATATGGGATATTAACACACATATGCCTGAAGAGTTTAGTGCTGGTACAGTGGTTAAAGTAAAAGGAACGGTTACATCTTGGCAGAATAATTTGCAACTTAAAATAATCCGTATAAGAGTTGCGGTAGAGTCTGATGATGTTAATTATGAATCGCTTGTAAAAGCAGCACCCTTAAAACCTAGTGTTATGTATAGTTATGTTAAGGGTATCGTTTCTGATATGAAAAATGATGATATAAAAAAACTTGTTATGTATTTTTTGGAGAGCGAGGAAGATAGATTTTTAGTTCACCCTGCTGCGAAAACACATCATCATTCAATAAGGTCTGGTTTACTTTATCATATTTATAGGATGTTAAAAACAGCAGTGGCTCTTAGTGATATTTATACAAATATAAATCCTGATTTGTTGTATGCTGGTATTATACTTCACGATTTTGAGAAATTAAATGAAATGGATGCTAATGATTTAGGTGTTGTTTCTGATTATACTAGGGATGGACAATTATTTGGTCATATTATAATGGGAATAAAAAGGATTGATGAAGTTTCAAAAAAACTTGAAATTTCACAGGAAGTATCGGATTTATTACAACATATGGTTCTTACTCATCATTATGAGCCAGAGTTTGGTTCTCCTAAAAAACCGATGATACCAGAAGCTGAGTTACTTCATTATATTGATATGATTGATGCTAGAATGTACGATATGGATAAAGTGCTTTCCGATATTGAAAAAGGGGAGTTTTCAGAGCCCGTGTTTGTACTTGACAGAAGAAAATTATATAGGTCTAAATTATAAAAAATGGCTAGTTTTTACTAGCCATTTTAATGTATAAAGTTTGAGTAATCGGACTTTATTATTTTAAACAACATTTTTTATATTTTTTACCACTTCCGCATGGGCAAGGGTCATTTCTACCAACTTTAGCTTCTTTTATTACAGTTTTGCTAAGCATAAATTCATGTTTAATTTGTTTTCTTTCTTCTGTGCTTAGTATATCGTCCCACTGAGGTAGTTTGTGTAACCAGTCAGCTTTAGCGTCTAACATATTATAGAACAATTTTTTAAAATCTATAGTAATATCAATAACGCTTTCTTCTGTTAAGTCATCCAGTTTTAATTCCTCTGTAAGACTTGTGTTAACTCCATCTAAAAACGCTACAAATAGTATAGGTAGAACTTCGTATTTATCGGATAAATCTTTGATAGAACCCTTTAAATTAGTAGTTTTTGAATCTAAGATTTGAATATATATATACTTTTCTGTTTCTATATATTCTTTGTGAAATTTTTTATAAGATTCAGGTGTTTGTGCGTTTTGTTCGATAATAGCTTCCCATTGTTGTAATAATGCCATTTTTTAAACTCCCTTTCGTAATAGATATTGCAAGATAAATTATATCATAGTTGGGGATAAAACACGAGATTATTTAACGATTTATGTTTTTATGTTAAAACTTATAAAAAATATTAGCTATTAGTCTAGTGCTATATTTGATATAATTAGTATGAGGAGTAGTGCTTACATATGAAAATGAATTTTAATTTAGGTTTAGAGCAAACGCAGAAATTGGTGATGACACCAGAATTAAAACAAGCAATAGAGATATTACAGTATCCATCTGTTGAATTGAACAAATTTATTCAAGAAGAGATGTTAAATAATCCTGTGCTAAAATCGGAAAATCAGTCAGATAATTATATGGATTATGTAGATACAAAAGACAGTAAAAATCTAAATGATAAAAATAATTTTGATAAACTCGATTGGAATTATATGACTGATGATTATCCGAAAGGGACTTATATTCCGCATAATTCAGATGATGATGTAGACTATTATAATTTTATCCCTTGTGAAGAGACTCTTGTTGAATATCTTAATAAACAGTTATATTTTTCTAATTTAAAGGGTGTAGATAAGGATATAGCTTTATTTTTGATTGAGATGGTAGAAGATAATGGATATATACATTTGGAAATATCCGAAGTAGCTAGAAAGTTTAATGTAGATGAATTTCGTGTTGAAAAAGTTTTATGTGTGATTCAAACTTTTGAACCACATGGAGTTTGTGCTAGAGATTTAAAAGAGTGCTTATTAATTCAATTAAGAAATAAACAAGTTAAAAATGTTATAGTTACTAAAATAGTTGAAAAATACTTAGATGACTTAGCAAGAAATAAATTATCAAAGATTGCTAAAGAATTAAATGTGAATATTGAAAAAGTTAAAGAGGCTATTGATATTATTAAGTCATTAGAACCTAAACCAGGGAGGTTATTTTATCCATCACGAGATGTTAGATATGTAAGCCCTGATGTATTTATCGAAAAGAGAGACGGAGAGTATGTTGTTATAGTAAATGATATAACTGCACCTAGATTAAAGATAAATAAAGCGTATAAACAAATGCTTATGGAAAAGGATATAAATATTAAAACCGCTGAATATATAAATAAAAAATTGGTTGATGCTTTAAAGCTGATTAAAAGTATTGAACAAAGGAGAAATACAATTTATAAAGTGGTAAATGCTATATTAAAGTTTCAGTATGAGTTTTTTGAAGGGGGTAAAAAACATCTTAGAATTTTGACTTTAAAAGAGATTGCTGATGAAATAGGAATGCATGAATCTACTGTGAGCAGAGCTGTAAGCGGAAAGTATCTTCAATGTCCTAGGGGACTTTATGAGATTAAATATTTTTTCCAAAGTGGTGTTAATAATACAGTTGGTGATGGTGTAAGTTCTGAGAGCATTAAGCTTGTAATTAGGGAATTAATAGATAATGAAAATCCAAAAAAACCGCTTAGTGATCAGTCTGTTTCAGATGAGTTGAATAGGAGAGGAATAAAAATTTCTCGTAGAACAGTTGCAAAGTATAGAGATGAACTTGGGATACTTTCAACATCGAAGAGGAAGAAATATTAAAATATATCATATGGTTTTTAGTTGACAAAATTTTAATATATGCTAGAATAATAAAAAAACAGGGGAGCTTGTATGACAGGCTGAGAGGAAGTTATAACTTCGACCCTTTACCTGATACGGATAATGCCGTCGTAGGAAGTCATTACTTGATTTTTAAAGACACTCGTATTGGGTGTCTTATTTTATGTTTATATTTTAAATATATAAAAATTTTAAATGATAGGAGGTTATCGGTAGAGGGGGAGCGCCCTATACTGTATAAAAGCGAGGGAAGCCATGATGTGGCGTGAGAGGAAACCGTTAGTTTCGACCGACTAGATAAAATTAATTAAATTAACGGAGGGATAGTATGAATAATAAGAATACTAGACGACTTACAGTTGCGTCGATATTTTGTGCTTTGGCAATAGTTGGGAGTATGTTCCCATTTCATTTTTTAGGGAGTAAATGTGCACCCGTACAACATATGGTAAATATATTAGCAGGAATATTACTTGGACCTGCATATGGTGTTATGATGGCGTTTGTTGTAAGTCTTATAAGAAATTTATTAGGGATAGGAAGCCTTATGGCTTTTCCAGGAAGTATGTTTGGGGCATTACTTTGTGGACTTGCTTATAAGTATACTAAGAATATACCGCTTACACTTGTTGGTGAAGTGTTTGGAACTGCTGTATTAGGAGGACTTTCAGCATATCCTATAGGAATATTTCTCATGGGGCAGAGCAATGCTTTAGCGTTTTATGTGTATATTATGCCGTTTTTTATATCAACAGCTGTTGGGGCTGTATTTGCTGGGATATTAGTTTTTTATTTAAAGAAAAATGGAATTTTGGATAGTTTACAATCAAAATTAAAATAGATTTTGTAATTTAGATTAGATTTTCAATTTGGTGTTTTAAGCGGGATTAATTATGAATGATTATTTAGAAAATATAAAAAATAAAAAGCCTATTATTCACAATATAACGAATTATGTCACTGCAAATGATTGTGCAAATATATTATTATCTTGTGGTGCATCGCCTATTATGGCTGATGAATTGGAAGAGATAGAAGAGATAGTTTCAATATCAAATGCACTTAATATTAACATTGGCACTCTTAGTAAAAGGACAGTCCCTGCTATGCTAAAAGCAGGTAAAAGAGCAAACGAGTTAGGTATACCTATTAATATTGATTTAGTAGGTATATCTGCCTCTAAATTTAGGTATGAAACTGTAAAAAAATTTATTGGACAAATAGATTTTACAGTTATAAAAGGAAATATATCAGAGATTAAATATTTTGCATTGGGCAAAGGTATAAGTTGTGGTATAGATTCTAATAATTGTGATGAAGTAGATGATAATGATATTGAAATCACAGTAGAATTTATGAAAAATCTTTCTATGAAAATGGGGTCTATAATAGTCGCTACTGGAAAGATAGATATAGTTGCTAATGGTGAAAAAGCGTTTATTGTATATAATGGTCACTCTATGATGAAGTCAGTTACTGGAACGGGGTGTCAGTTATCAGCTATAATATCAGCTTTTATTAGTGTTAATAGAGATGATTTGATTGGTGCTGTACTTTGTGCGGTTTGTTCATATGGATTATGTGGTGAAATGGCCTATACTAGATTGAAAAATTTAGAGGGAAATATGAGTTATAGAGATTATATTATAGATGAGATGTATAATTTAACTACTAAAAAAATAGAAATGGGTGCAAAATATGAAGTTAGATAGAAAATATATGTTATTATATGCTATTACTGATAGTTCATTTTGTAATGATATGACGATTTATGAAAAGGTGGAGTTAGCTCTACAAGGTGGAGCGACTTGCCTACAGATAAGAGAGAAAACTTTAGATTATGATGATTTTTTAAATGAAGCTAAGCAAATTCAAAAATTATGTAAAAAATACAATGTACCTTTGATAATTAATGATAATGTAGATTTAGCCATTGAGATTGAAGCTGATGGAGTTCATGTCGGTCAGGATGATATGGACGTTCAAACTGTAAGAAAAAAAGTTGGTTCGGATATGATAATAGGGGTATCCACTAGAACGCCAGAGCAAGCTATTATAGCTCAAAATAATGGTGCTGATTATATTGGTGTTGGAGCTATGTTTAGTACAAAAACTAGAAAAAATACAAATGTCATAGATTATAGCTTGCTTAGTGATATAAGATGGGCAGTAGATATTCCAATAGTTTTAATTGGTGGAATAAAAGAAAGTAATATTTATAAATTAAAAGGGATTGATGCAGACGGCGTTGCTGTAGTATCTGATATTTTTGGTTCTGATGATATAAAGAGCAAATGTGAGAGATTGTATAAATTATCAAAGGAAATTTTTAATAAAGAGTTAGAGGTTTAATTATGAAAAAAGTGCTTTCAATAGCTGGTTCTGACTGTAGTGGTGGAGCAGGTATTCAAGCGGATATAAAAACTATAACAGTACATAATATGTATGCTATGAGCGTTATAACCGCTTTGACATCACAAAATACTAAAGCGGTATATGGTGTTAAAAAAGTAGATATAGATTTTGTGGAAAGTCAGCTTGATAGTATATTTACTGATATAATGCCAGATAGTATTAAAATTGGTATGCTTGTTGATTCAGATATAATAAAGAGTGTATCAAAAAAGTTAAAGCATTATGGAGCTAAAAATATAGTTTTAGACCCAGTTATGGTATCGACAACTGGTTCTAAATTATTAGACGAGAAAGCAAAAAACAGTTTAATAGAGGAGTTATTTCCACTAGTTGAAGTTATTACTCCTAATATATCAGAAGCGGAAGAACTAACGAATATTAAAATAATAAATGAAGAAGATATGATTGTAGCCGCTAAAAAGATTTCTAAATTTTATGATGGGAGTATTTTAATAAAAGGTGGTCATTTAAAAGAATATGCTATAGATATATTATATTGTGACGGAAAAATAAATCGTTTTAAATCACCTATGTTAGATAATAAAAATACTCATGGAACTGGATGTACTTTATCGTCTGCTATAGCTTGTAATTTGGCTAGTGGATATAGTGTTAAAAAAAGTGTCGCACTTGCTAAAGAGTATATAAATAAAGTAATTGCTTATAATCTCGATATAGGTCATGGAAATGGTCCTTTAAATCATATGGCGGATTTATTTTAGTGCAGGTTTTGATACAGTGAATTTTGATATTTTTAAATGTATATGATATAATCTAGTTGGACAAGTATCTTAATGAACTGTACCGATTTAAAAGTGTTAAAAAGTATTAAAAATCTGCTCTGAGCCTTTGGACGGGGACGGTAATAATGTTAACTTATGTTAGCTCTATTTGCTGATGGCAGATAGAGTTTTTTTATTTGGAGAAGAATATGAGAATAGGTTTTATAGGTGCTGGAAAAGTTGGAACTTCATTTGGTATATATTTAAAAAACAATGGTTATATAATTTCTGGTTATTACAGTAGAACTAAAAATTCAGCTAATGAAAGTGCTAAATTAACGGATTCAAAATCTTATGATGGAGCCGTGGATTTGATAAAAGATTCTGAACTAGTTTTTATAACTACTCCTGATGATGATATTCAAAGAGTTTTTAATAATTTGGAAAGTTATTTTTTAGAATCAAATTGTATTCTTGCTCATATGAGTGGCTCTATAACATCAGATGTGTTTAATGGAGTAAAACTTCCATTTGCAAGTATTCACCCATTGCAAGCGTTTTCGGATATACAAAAATCCGTTTTGGAATTAAAAGACTGTATTTTTTGTATTGAGGGGAACACAGATGGGAAATTGGCTTTGGAAAATATAATTACGCATTGTGGTAATAAGCTTATTTCTATTGATAAGGACAAAAAAGCACTTTATCATGCGACTGCTTGTGTGTTATCAAATTATACTATGATTTTAACATCTTTAGCTGAAAAATTTATAGGGGATATGGGAAATGAAATTGATTTAAGTGTATATAGAAAACTTATGATAGGCTCGATAGATAATGCTATAAATTTTGGTTCTATAAACGCTTTAACAGGTCCTATATCAAGAGGGGATTTAAAAACTATAAACGCTCATATTCACAATATAAGAAATCAAGATTTGGTTGATGAGTATAAAAAACTTGGCATGATGACACTTAAAATTGCTAAGGAACAGCATAGATTAAGTGGAGAACAGATTTGTGAATTGACAAATGTATTAAATACGGCTAAATAGGAGAGGGAATATGAAAGGAAAAAAATTTACAGTATCACATTTTAAAATGATGAAACAAAATGGGGAAAAAATAAGTATGCTAACTGCATATGATTATTCGACTGCTAAGCTTGTTGATGAAGTTGGAGTTGACACTATTTTGGTTGGGGATTCGCTTGGAATGGTTGTTTTAGGGTATGAAGATACTTTACAGGTTACTATGGAAGATATGTTGCATCATACTAGAGCGGTGACTAGAGGAGTTGAAAATGCTTTTGTAGTAGCTGACATGCCGTTTTTATCTTATCATATATCTAATGAAGATGCGGTTAGAAATGCTGGTAGGTTTATAAAAGAAGCTCGGGCTAATGCCATTAAATTAGAAGGTGGAATAGAGATGATTGATAGGATAAAGGCTATTATTGCAGCGAAAATACCTGTTGTTGGACACCTTGGTTTGACACCACAGTCGGTTAATGCCTTAGGTGGATTTAAGGTTCAAGGCAAAAATTTGGAAGCGGCAAAGAAGATTGTAGATGAGGCTTTATTGTTAGAAGAAGTCGGAGTTTCTGCTATAGTTTTAGAGTGTATTCCTACTGATTTAGCTAAAATAATTTCAGAAAAATTAAGTATCCCTACGATAGGTATAGGTGCTGGTGTTTATTGTGATGGCCAAGTTCTCGTAGTAAATGATATGTTAGGACTTTATGATGAATTTACACCTAAGTTTGTAAAGAGTTATGCAAATGCTGGTGATATGTTTAAAATGGCAATATCAAATTATATTGATGAAGTAAAAAATTGTGCTTTTCCTGAACAAAAGCATGGTTTTAAAATAGATGAAGAAATAATTGAAAAGTTATATTAATGGAGGAAATATGTATATAGTTAAAAGTATTGATGAATTAAATAAAAAAATAAATAAGTTAAAGAGTTCTGGAAAAACGATAGGCTATGTTCCAACTATGGGATATTTACATGAGGGACATTTATCTCTAGTTCGTAAAGCTAGAGCGAATAATGATATAGTGGTTGTTAGTATATTTGTAAATCCTAAGCAGTTTGGTGAAAATGAAGATTTAGATAAATATCCTAGTGATTTTGCTAAAGATTCAGCACTTTGTGAATCAGAAAGTGTTGATATATTATTTCATCCAAATGCACTTGAGATGTATCCATCATCTTATAATACTTATGTTGAAACATTTGGTGAAATGACTAATAAACTTTGTGGAGCTTCAAGAGAAGGACATTTTAGAGGTGTAAATACGGTTTTAGCTAAGTTTTTTAATATAGTAAAACCTAATAATGCTTATTTTGGACAAAAGGATGCACAGCAAGTAGCTGTTGTTAAAAAAATGGTAAAAGACTTAAATTACGATATAAATATAGTTGCTTGTCCAATTGTTAGAGAAGAAAGTGGACTTGCTTTAAGTTCAAGAAATGCATATCTTAGTGAAGAAGAAAAAAGAGAAGCTTTAGTGTTAAATCAATCTATAAACTATGCTAAAAATATGATTGAGTCTGGCGAAACGAATGTAGATAGAATAAAAAACCAAATGAAAGAAATTATAAATAAATCTAAACTTGCAGATATTGATTATATAGAAATTGTAAATTTTGATACATTAGAACAGTTAGACGTAGTTAAGGGGAATGTTTTAATTGCCATAGCTGTTAAAATTGGAAATACAAGGCTTATTGATAATGTTAGTTTAAATTACTAGTATTATATTTTATTTTTGTGACATTATCATACAATTACTATAAAATAACAGTAAATCATGATAAAATTAGGTATATAGAATGTATTGTTTTAAATATAATGGAGATAACTGTATGTTTGATAAATTGGTAGATATATGTGGACAGATAAATGTTCATAAAGATGTTGTGATGAAATATCATAATTATTTTAAAATAGGCGGAACAGCAGATATATTTGTTACACCAGATAGTGTTGAACAGATAATTAGTGTAATTAAATTATGTAAGGAGAATGATGTTAAATACACAGTTATTGGTAATGGAACAAATTTATTAGTTTTAGATGGTGGTATAAGAGGAGTTGTTATAAAACTGGCTGATAATTTTTCTAGTTGTGTTTTGGAACAAAATAGTATTATCGCTCAGTCGGGTGCGAAATTATCTGATATATCTGAGTTAGCTATGAAAAATGAGCTTAGTGGATTTGAATTTGCTTGTGGGATACCTGGAACTATTGGTGGAGCATCAATTATGAATGCTGGAGCATATGATGGTGAGATGAAAGATGTGGTATCTTATGTCACAATAATTGATGAAGATGCAAATTTAGTTAAATTATCTCTTGATGATATGAAATATGGATATAGATATAGCTCACTTACAGGGACTAATAATATAATTGTCGAGGTTGAATTAAAACTTAAATGTGGAGATTCAACTGAGATACAACAAAAAATAGATGATTATAATGAGAGAAGAAGTACTAAGCAGCCTCTTGATATGGCTAGTGCTGGGAGTACCTTTAAGCGACCAAAGGGACATTATGCAGGTAAGTTAATTCAAGATTCAGGACTTAGAGGGGTTCGTTATAAAAATGCTCAAGTTTCAAAAAAACATTGTGGATTTATAGTGAATACTGGAGAGGCTACTGCAAGTGAAGTTCTTACTTTGATAGAGATAGTACAAAAGACAGTTTATGATAAATTTGGAATAATGTTAGAACCCGAAGTTAAAATAATAGGAGAGCAAAAAAATGTTGATTAAATCAGATTTACATACTCACACAATATATAGTGATGGTAAATCTACGATTGAACAAAATGTTATAGCGGCTAGAAAAAAGGGGCTAAAAAGAATTGCTATTACCGATCATGGACCAAATCATAAAGGTTTTGGTATAAAAAGAAATGGTTTAAAGCATATGAGAGATATAGTTGATGAAATGAATCTTAAATATGATGATATTCAAATTCTTTTAGGTATAGAAGCCAATATATTAAATGAAAATGGCGATATTGATGTTTATGATGATATGAAACAATATCTTGATATTATATTAGCTGGATACCATTTTGGCAGTTTTTCTGGTAATTTATTAGCTGATGTAGTTTTTCATGGTAATAATTTATTAAAAAATAAAAGTAAAAAAATTTATGAAAAAGCTAAAAGAATAAATACTAATGCTTTTGTAAATGCCATGAAAAGGCATGATATAGATATAATAACTCATCCAGGGGCGAAAGGACCTCTTGATATGCATGTTGTTGCTAAGGTTGCAAAACAGACTAATACAGCACTTGAAATTAGTGCGTCAAGGCATAAATATCTAACATTTGAGGATATATTAATAGCGAAGCAGTACGATGTTGATTTTACTATTAATTCAGATGCTCATATAACTAGCAATATAGGCGGCTTAGATGGAGGGATAAAACGGGCATTGGATGCTGGTATAAATATAGAAACTATAGTTAACAATAGATTTGATTTTCCGAATAGAGGGTGATAGTATGAAGATTAAAGTTGTAGCTGGATTATCTTGTTCAGGAAAAACAGAAGCGATTAAAATTTTAGAGAATAGGGGTTATTATGTAGTAGATAATTTACCTTTTGATATGCTTAATGATTTTATTTTATTTTGTCGTGAGAAGTCAGATAAATTTTCAAATTTTGCAGTTAGTTTAGATTTAGTAACCAGAGAAACAATTTTGAAAATTGATGAATTAATGGAAATAAAGAATAAAAATGATGTAGAAATAATTTTTATAGAGGCAAGTCCAAATACTATTGTAAAAAGACTTAAAGAGCTTAGACGACCATTGCTACTTGCTCAAAGTATGGATACACTTGAGTCTATTAAGCTTGAAAAAAATAAGCTTAAAGTCTTTAGAGAAAATGCTGATTATGTTGTAGATACTACTAAATTAAGCGTAAATGAATTTAGAAATTCTTTAAATGATATACTTAATGAAGATTTTAAAAGTAAAAAAACATCTATACTTATTAAATCATTTGGATTTAAGAATGGTGTGCCAATAGATGCGGATATTATATTTGATACTAGGTTTTTACCAAATCCGTTTTATGTAGAAGATTTAAAGCGTAAAACGGGCTATGATAAAGAAGTTAGAGATTATGTTATGAGTTTTGACAGTAGTAAGGAATATTTTTATAAAATTTTAGATATTATAAGATTTATATTACCAGAGTATAGTAAAGAAGGCAGAGCTCAGTTTATATTAGCTATTGGGTGTACTGGTGGAAAGCATCGTTCGGTGACGTTTTCGGTATTGTTAAAAGACGAATTAAAGAAGTTAGGTTTTGATGTAGAACTTTATAATAGAGATATTGACTCTTGATGAGGTGATTTTGTGGATTCAAATATTAAAGTAGTTGCTATAGGCGGAGGAACGGGATTATCAATTTTTTTAAGAGGATTAAAAAAAGTTACTCCGAATATTACTGCAGTTGTTACTGTGTCAGATGATGGCGGTGGTTCAGGCGTATTGCGTGAAGACTTGGGAATGCTTCCTCCAGGAGATATAAGAAGCTGTATATTAGCTTTATCAAATAAGGAGAAAATTTTACAAGAGCTATTTCAGTATAGATTTCATGCTGGTAGATTAAAGAATCAAAACTTTGGTAATTTAATGATTGCTGCTATGGTTGGTATTTCAGATTCTTTTGAAGAAGCGGTAAAGAAAATCAGTGATATATTTGCAATTACGGGAAAGGTGTTACCTGTAACTATTGAGGACACGCAGTTAATTGCGACTTTAAAAGATGGTTCACAAATTATAGGAGAATCCAATATTCCACATAATGTTGTTAAGAAAAAAACTTCAATTGAAAGTTTAAGAATGTTACCAGAAAATATTAAAGCTTTTCCTGAGGTTTTGGAAGAAATAAAATGTGCGGATATTATAATAATTGGACCTGGAAGTTTATATACTAGTTTAATTCCGAATTTATTGGTTGAAGGATTAAAAGAACAAATTAGAGATTCAAAGGGGAAAGTTGTATATATAGCAAATCTTATGACTCAACTCGGCGAAACTGATAATATGGGATTAAAAGAACATGTTAAGATAGTAGAAAAGTATTTGGGAGAAGGTATAATTGATATGATTTATGCTAACAATGCTTTAATAGATGATAAGATTTTATCTAAATATGCTATAGAAGATGCTTATCCTATTCTTATAAATGATAGTGATATTGCATATTTTGATAAGAAAGGTATAATATTAAAGTCTGGAGATTATACGAATGTTAAGCATGGCTATCTTAGGCATAATGCATATAAATTAGCAAGTGATATAGTGACAGAAATAGGTTAAATATTTAGATTAAGGGTGATGGTATGTCTTTTTCTTCAAAGACGAAAAATGATTTATCGAGAATCAAGTTTGAGGATAAATGTTGTCAAAGAGCTGAATTATCAGCATTAATAAGAGTTAGTGGAACTATACAGTTTAAGGGACTTAAAAAATTAGAGCTAACTATAATTACAGAAAATTCAGCTGTAGCTAGACATATTTTTATGCTTTTTAAAAAGACCTTTAATATTCATACTAAAGTTTTAGTAAAAAAGAATAGGACGTTAAAAAAAACAAATTCGTATATGATGGTTATTGAGGATGCGTTTGATATTCTTGAAAAGTTAGAGATAGTTGGAGAAATTGATGGGATGTTCGCTATTAATCAAGGTATGCCAGAAAATATTGTGCAGAATGACTGTTGTAAGAGAGCATATGTTCGAGGTATATTTATAGGGGGAGGTTCTGTTAGTGACCCCGATAAATCCTATCATTTGGAAATAACGTTACATAGTGAGAGATATTCTGAAGCTTTAAGCGAATTTCTTTTGCTGAATTATGGATTAGAAACAAAAAATATTATTCGGAAAAATAATTATATATTATATTTTAAAGATGGAGATAATATAGTTGATTTTTTGAATATAATAGGTGCACATTCAACGCTTTTACATTTTGAAAATGTACGGATAATAAAGCAGATGAGAAATAATGTAAATCGACTTGTAAATTGTGAAACTGCTAATCTTAATAAAGTCGTTGATGCTGCGGTTAGACATGCTAAAGATATTGAGTTGATAATAGAACATAGAGGTTTAGAATCTCTTTCAGATAGTCTTAGGGATATAGCTAGTGCAAGGTTAGAAAATCCTGAGTTATCGCTTAGAGAACTTGGAGAAATGCTAAATCCACCAGTTGGGAAATCAGGCGTAAATCATAGATTACGCAAGATTGAAAAAATTGCACAAGATATACGCAATAGTATTTTGAATTAAAATGTTTTTAAGCATTAGAACGGAGGAAATATGAAGAATATATGTAGACAAATTCCAATGGATAATATTGTTGAAGGCATGATTTTGGGAAGCAATATATACGATAATTTAGGAAATGTTCTTTTAGCAGAGGGGCTAGTATTTACAGATGTTTTAATTCGTCGAGTACAACGTATGGGTTTAGATAATGTACCTATTTTATACCAAGTTCCTAATACTAATGAGAAAAAACTTGATTTTGGAAATTATGATAAAAAAATTATAAGTGAAACTGTTAATAAAACTAAGTCTATTCTTGTTCAGTCGATGAACAAATTTAGATTAAATGAATTACCGAATTTTAAAGAGCTAAAAGCAATAGTTGATGAAATGATTAATTTAATATTGTCTAGTGATGAAGTTGTTTTAAGCTTGGCAAAATTAAAAGATTTTGATTCTTATTTAATGGAACATTCTATAAATATTTGCTTGCTTTCTATAGTGTTTGGAGTTAAGGCGGGATATAATAAGAAAGTTTTGCAAGAACTAGCTTTAGGTGCTTTACTATGTGATATAGGTTCTTTATTTATACCAAGCGAAATTTTAAGAAAGCCATCTAAACTTACGGAACAAGAATTTGAGATTATTAAAAGTCATTCAGTTTTTGGATATGAAGCTATAAATAACTCTACTGAAATTCCAAAAGCAAGCTTAGAAGCAATTTTGTATCATCATGAAAATGAAGACGGAACGGGGTATCCTCATAAATTATGTTCTAAAGATATTCCTGATTTCGCTAAAATAATTAGAGTTATTGATGTATTTGATGCTATGACATCTGATAGATCTTATAGAGATAAAATTTGTCCTTACGAAACTGTTAGATTTTTATTATCAAATATGGGAACTAAATTTGATGAAGATATTGTTAATCAATTTGTATCTATAGTGGGATATTATCCTACTGGGCTTATAGTTACTCTTAATTCTGGACAAAAGGGTTTTATAATAAGAAGGAATAAAAGAAAACCAGTTGTAAAGATTTTAGTTGACGATAAAAAGATTGTTAGAGAAAATCATCAAGTTGATTTAAGAAGAGAACCTTCAATTTTTATAACTAATTGTAAGTTAAATGAATTATAGTTCTAATTAGTATTGGCTTATAAAACTACATTTGATAAAATTAAGATGGCTGGATAAATCTAGCCATCAATTTAATATGTATAGAAATCGGATATTATAAATAATGAGAGGTGTTATATGCAAAGTGGCATAAGAAAAATATTTTCTGTCGTATTTATAGTTGTGTTTGTTATTAGTTTAGTCGGATGTAAAGATAGCGTTACAGATGAATCTGATAATAGAGAGTGGAATATGATTAAAGAAAGTGCTGAAAACACTCAAGTAAATTTAATTCATAATTTTACAAATGTAGATGCTGTAAAATTTTTAGAAAAGACTTTACCTGCAAAATTAAAAGATGATTTAGAAATAAGTTTAAAAGTTGACTATAAATCTGAGACAGAAATTTATAAAAAACTTTTAAAAGATTATAAAGCGGAAAATCAAATTGGTGAAATGGATATAATTTTACTTGAAAATGCGAGTTTACAAAATTTTTATGATTCGTCATTATTGTATGGTGCTTTTTTAGATAAATTACCTAATTTTTATAATTATATAGATTTAGAAAATGAAGAAACTCATATTTATAAGGGAGTGCCTTTAAGATATAGTGCTGCTCCTTTTGGTCGTGAACAGCTTGTTTTGATTTTAAATGAGGATATTATTGATGAAAAGCCTTTGGATTTTGATGAGTTATTTAAATATGTAAAGGCAAATAAAGGTAAGTTTTCAGTTCCTTCGCCACCAGACCAATTAGGTGTTAGATTTATTGAAACGCTTGTTATGAATTTAGATGGTAAGGATGTAATAGAAACACTTAAACCAGATAAAGAATATATTGAAAAACATATTCCAAATAGTATTGAATATATGAAACAGTTAAAACCATATCTTTGGAAAGAGGGAGATATTTTCCCTGCTAATCAAAAGGATTTGGATTCTATGTTTATGGATAACACCTTAGTATTTAGTATGAGTATGGATCAAAATCATGCGATGAAAATGTTATATGAAGATAATTATCCAGAGGGAGCAAAGGCTTTTGTACTAGGGAACGGAACTGTAGGGACTGTTTCCCACATGATGATACCTTTTAATTCAGATAATAAGTCAGGTGCTATGTATGTGATAAATCAAATTTTAACACCTGAAATTCAAGGGCTTAAATACAATCCGAGAACATGGGGGAATTTACCTTCTGTGGATACTAGTGTTATGAGTTCTGAAGAGGCTAAACCTATTACTAAAAATACAGTTAAATCTTCTAGTGTTAAGCAATCTGTTTTATTAGATAATAGATTACCTAGTGTGCCTAAGGAAATATCTGATATATTAATACAAATATGGTTTGAAATAATGGGTTAGATTTATGAGAGAATTTGTGCATTTACATTTGCATACAGAATATAGTTTATTAGATGGTTTTTGTCGTATAGACAAGTTATTTGAACATGCTAAAAATTCTGGAATGAAGGCTGTAGCAATAACAGATCATGGTTCTATGTTTGGAGTTGTTGATTTTTATAAGGCGGCTAAAAAACATGGGATAAAGCCTATAATAGGTTGTGAAGTGTATGTTGCAACTAGGAGTTTGAGAGATAAAGATTCAAATATAGACAAGGACAGAGGACATTTAGTATTGCTTGTTAAGAATGAAAAAGGATACCAAAACTTAATTAAGTTGGTATCCTTAGCCTATGTTGAGGGCTTTTATTATAAACCGAGAATTGATTATTCATTGTTAAAGCAATATTCAGATGGTTTAATAGTTCTTAGTTCTTGTTTAAATGGTGATATAGCGAGTCTTATATCTAAAAATAGATACGAAGATGCAAAATCGGTAGCACTTTATTTAAAGGATATTATGGGTGAAGGTAACTTCTATTTAGAAATGCAAGACCATGGAATACCTATTCAAAAAAAAGTTAATAATATGCTTATTAGATTAAGTAAAGAAATAGATGTGCCGCTTGTAGTTACAAATGATGTACATTATTTGAATAGAGAAGACAGTGAGATACATGATATTTTATTATGTATTCAAACGGGGAAACTTTTAAAAGACCAAGATAGAATGAAGTTTAGTTCCGATGAGTTTTATATGAAAACTTATGATGAAATGGTAGAAATTTTTCCAAATAATTTAGAGGCTATTGAGAATACTGTAAAAATAGCTCAAAAATGTAATTTTGAATTTGATTTTAATACATTGCATTTACCTGAGTATAAATGTGATAAAGATGATATAGATAGCGAAGCTATGCTTAGAGGACTTTGTGAAAAAGGACTTTATAGTAGATATGATAGTGTTACTGATGAGCATATTGAAAGATTAAATTTTGAATTAAAAATTATATATGATATGGGTTATGCTGATTATTTTCTTATAGTTTGGGATTTTATAAAATATGCTAAAGAGAATGACATAATGGTAGGTGCTGGCAGAGGTAGCTGTGGTGGTAGCATAGTAGCGTATGTATTAAATATAACAGATGTAGACCCCATCAAATACGATTTAATTTTTGAGCGATTTCTTAATCCTCAGAGGGTTACTATGCCTGATATAGATATTGATTTTGAAGATGATAGAAGGCAAGAAGTTATAGATTATGTAATACATAAATACGGTAAAGATAGAGTTGCTCAAATAATTACATTTGGTACTATGGCTGCGAGAGCGGCTATTAGAGATGTTGGACGAGTTATGGATATATCGTATGCTTTGGTTGATAAAGTTGCGAAGGAAATACCATTTCAATTAGGAATGACTATTGAACTTGCGCTTGAAGTCAATCCAAAATTAAAAGATATGTATAAATCGTCAGAGGAAGTTAAAACGCTAATTGATTATTCTATGAAACTTCAAGGCGTGCCACGACATACATCTACACATGCTGCAGGAATTGTTATTTCTAAAAAATCTATAGATAATTATGTTCCGTTATATACCCAAGATGGCAATATATCAACTCAATTTAATATGACTTTATTAGAAGAACTGGGACTTTTAAAAATGGACTTTTTAGGGCTTAGAACTTTAAGTGTTATAAAAGGAACTATTGAGAGGGTTAAGAAGTTTAAGGGTATTGATATAGATATAAAAAATTTATCGTATGATGATAAAAAAACATTTGATTTGATTGGCTCTGGAAATACATTTGGACTTTTTCAATTGGAAAGTGCGGGTATGATTAGGTTTATGAAAGAACTTAAACCTAGCAGTTTAGAAGATATAATAGCTGGTATATCACTATATAGACCAGGACCAATGGAATCTATACCAAAGTATATATATAATAAAAATCACCCAGATGAGATTACGTATTTACACCCGTTATTAGAGAATATATTAGGGGTGTCATATGGTTGTTTAGTTTATCAAGAACAAGTTATGCAGATTGTTAGAGATTTAGCTGGGTATTCATATGGTAGAAGTGATTTAGTTCGTCGTGCTATGTCCAAAAAGAAAATGGACGTTATGCAAAAAGAAAGAGAATATTTTATATATGGTAAAAAATCAGATGATGGAGAAGTAGAGATAGAGGGCTGTTTAAAAAGAGGCGTAACTGAAAAAGTAGCTAATATTATATTTGATGATATGATAGACTTTGCTAAGTATGCTTTTAATAAAAGTCATGCTGCGGGTTATGCAATTATAGCTTATCAGACTGCATATCTTAAAGCACATTATCCAGTTGAATTTATGGCTGCTTTAATGAGTAGTGTAATGGGTAATCATACAAAATTATCACAATACGTTACAAACTGTAGAGATATGGGAATAGAGGTATTGTCACCTTCGATTACAAAGAGTGATGAGGATTTTATAGTAGAGGGAAATAATATTCGATATGGACTTAAAGCTATAAAAAATGTTGGTTTAGGAATTATTAATAGCGTAAAAGATGTTAGAGAAAATATTAAAATTGATGGATTTATTAGTTTTTGTGAACGTATAGATTCACATGAATTAAATAAAAAAGCAGTGGAAAGTCTTATAAAGGCTGGTGCGTTTGATGAATTTAATGAAACAAGGTCTTCATTACTTTCTTGTTATGAACGGATTATAGATAGTGTTCATAATGAAAAGAGAAGAAATGCACAAGGTCAAGTTTCATTATTTGGCAGTGATTTTGAACTTGAAAATATTGAATTTAGTAATAAAATACCTAATATATCTGAATTTGAACAAAATTATTTACTCCTTTTAGAAAAAGAGATGCTTGGAATATATCTTAGTGGTCACCCTCTACTAAAAGTAAAAGATAGAGTTTTACAAATTTCTAACACGGATATAGCGAGTATAAGACTTGCATCAGAGTTTGAAAATAGTGATATTAAAGATGGGCAAATGGTAACTCTTGTTGGAATAATATTAGAGGAAAGAACCAAAATTACAAAAAATAATAGAAAAATGGCGTTTTTGAAAATTGAAGATTTGACTAGTTCCATTGATATTATAGTTTTTCCAAAGACATATGATAGGGTTTATAATATTTTAAAAGAGGATAATTTTATAGTTATATCGGGAGAACTGAATTTTAGAGAAGATGAAGAACCTAAGATAATAGCTAGAAATATTGAGTCATTAGAAAATTATAAAGTTAAAACTTCAAATCAAATTACATTAGATAAAAATATTGAGTTTAAAAAAGTTGAAAAGATGTATATAAAAGTTGAAACTATGAATTCTAAAAAACTTATTAAACTTACTAATATTTTGTCTGATAGTGTTGGGGATGTAAAAGTTATAATATATGCACAAAAACAAAATAAGAAAACAATGTTATCGCATGGCATTGAATTAAATAAGAGTTTGTTTGATAAGTTGGTGAAAATATTTTCAGATGAAAATGTAGTTTTAAAATAATTAGTTAATTTATGGATTATAGATATAAAATTAAATATGTTATAATTAAAGTTGAGTTATTAAGATAGGAGAGTATTATGAAAAAAATTGGAGTATTAACAAGTGGTGGAGATGCACCAGGTATGAATGCAGCTATTAGGGCTGTTGTTAGGACTTGTTTATATAAAGGTGTTAAAGTAGTCGGTATTAGAAGAGGTTATCAAGGGCTTTTGGATGCTGATATTGAAGAAATGAATTTATCGTCAGTTGGGGATATAATTCATAGAGGTGGAACTAAGTTGCGTTCTGCAAGGTCTAAAGAATTTATGACTGATGAAGGATTTGAAAAAGCTATTCGAGTATTAAAAATGTTTCAGATAGATGGACTTGTAGTTATTGGTGGTGATGGTTCATTTCGAGGAGCTAAAAGATTGTCAGATGCAGGAATAAGTACTATAGGTATACCAGGAACAATAGATAATGACTTGCAGTATACGGATTATACTATTGGTTTTGATACGGCTGTAAATACAGTTGTGGGAGCTATAAGTAATATAAGAGATACTTCATCTTCTCATGGTAGAGTTAATATTATGGAAGTTATGGGTAGGCATTGTGGAGATATTGCTTTATATGCTGGACTTGCAGGTGGAGCTGAGAGTATAATTATCCCAGAAATAAAGAATCAAGAATCTGAGACTTGCAAAAAAATATTAGAGGGTAAAAATAGAGGTAAGCTTCATAGTATTGTATTACTTGCAGAGGGCGTTGGTAAGCCTTATGAATTAGCAGAGAAAATCAAAGAAAACACAGGAATGGAAACTAGGGTAAGTATAATTGGTCATCTTCAAAGAGGAGGTAGTCCGAGTGCATTTGATAGAATACTTGCTAGTAGATTTGGAGCGAAAGCGGTTGAGTTATTATTAGAGGGTAAAAAGGGCAGAGCTGTTGGAATTCAAGGAAGTGATATTGTTGATTTAGATATTACAGAAGCTTTAAGTCTTGAAAAGAAAGTCAATGCTGAATTATATTATTTAGCGAAGATTTTGTCTATATAATAAAGTGAAATTTGGGTAATTGATTTTGAGGGGGATATATGAAAAAAACAAAAATTGTGTGTACGATTGGACCTGCGAGTGAAGAAAGAGAAATTTTTAAGAGTTTAGTTCAAAATGGATTAAATGTAGCTAGACTTAATTTTTCACATGGTTCACATGAAGAACATTTGATTAGAATAGAGATGATAAAATCTGTTAGAGAAGAAATTGATGAGCCTATAGCTATTATGTTAGATACAAAAGGACCTGAGATTAGGACTGGGAAATTTAGTGAACCTGTAATTACATTGGTTGAGGGGCAAACATTTACACTTACAACAGATGAGTTTATTGGAACTCAAGAAAAATGTCAGATTTCATATAAGGGATTACCAAGTGATGTTGAGATGGGTGATAAGATACTTATTGATGATGGTTTGATTGAATTAGAAGTTAAGTCTAAAACTGATACGGATATAGAAACTATTGTTTTAAATGCTGGTGATGTAAAAAATAATAAAGGTGTAAACGTTCCAGGTGTAAAGATTAATTTACCAGCTATAACAGAGAAGGATAAAAGTGATATTATATTTGGTATTGAAAATGGTATTGATTTTATTGCCGCTTCATTTATAAGAAAGGCATCAGATGTATTAGAAATAAGAAAGATTTTAGAAGAAAATAATGGCGAAGGTATTCACATAATTTCTAAGATTGAAAACCAAGAAGGTGTAGACAATTTAGATGAAATATTAGCAGTGTCTGATGGACTTATGGTAGCTAGAGGTGATTTAGGTGTTGAAATTCCTACTGAGCAAGTGCCAATAGTTCAAAAGTCTATTATTAGAAAATGTAATTTAGAAGGTAAACCAGTTATTACAGCTACTCAGATGTTGGACTCAATGATAAGAAATCCACGTCCAACTAGAGCTGAAACTACTGATGTAGCTAATGCTATTTATGATGGAACAGATGCGATTATGTTATCTGGAGAAACTGCTGCTGGTAAATATCCACTTGAAGCAGTTAAAACTATGGCATTAATTGCAAAGACGACGGAAGCGTCTTTAAATTATCAAAAAATTCTTACTGAAAAGGCAAAAGCTATAACAGAAAGTGGAGTTACATTTGCGGTTAGTCATGCGACATGTACAACTGCTAATGACTTAGAAGCAGCGGCTATTATAACGGCGACTTCATCTGGATTTACTGCTAGGAAGGTTGCTAAATTTAGACCAAAAGCACCTATTATAGCTTCTTGTACTAACGAAAGTGTTAGAAGAAAAATAGCACTTGTTTGGGGAGTACATTCAGTAAGAATAGATAGTGCTAAAAGTACAGATCAGATTTTTGAGGATAGTGTTGCACTTTCTAAAAAACATGGGTATATTAAAGCTGGTGAACTTATAGTGTTTACAGCGGGAGTGCCTGTTGGAGTGGCTGGAGCTACTAATCTTATGAAGGTTGAACTTGTAGGAGAAAATATTATTAAAGGAACAGGGCTTGGTAAGGAATTGGTAGTAAATAAAGCCTGTATTGTTAAATCAGCGGATGAGTGTAAGGATAAGTTTAATGATGGAGATATTATTATTACTCAAAATACTGATAAAGATATGATGGCATATATTGAAAAGTGTAGTGGACTTGTAGTAGAAGAAGGCGGATATACTAGCCATGCGGCTATTGTAGCTTTAAATCTTAAAATACCTGCTATAATTGGCGCAAAAGATGCTACGCAGATTATCAATGATGGTGAAAAACTTACTTTAGATGCTGAAAAAGGTATTTTATATGTAGGAGCTACGAGAGTTTTATAGTGTTAAATTTTATTGTATAAATTATTATCCCTAGTGAGCATTTTGCTTACTAGGGGTGTTTTGAGGTTATTATGAATTTTAAATTGGGTGAAAAACATATCGTACAAATTATTGGTATGGGTGAAAATGGTGAAGGTATAGGTAAAGTCGATGGCTTTACTTTTTTTGTGGTGGGCGGAGTTATTGGGGATACATTGAACGTGAAAATTGATGTATTAAAGAAAAATTATGCTATTGCAAGTATTGTAGAAGTGATTAAAGAATCAGAATATAGACAAGATTCTGATTGTGGGCATTTTCCTAGTTGTGGTGGATGCCAGTTAAGACATATAAATTATGACGCTCAGCTGATGATTAAGAAAAACAAAGTAAAAGATACACTTATTAGAATTGGCGGAATTGATGATGTTGAATTAGATGGAGTTATAGGCATGGAAAATCCGTTTAATTATCGTAATAAGTGTCAATTTCCAGTAAGTAAAAAATCGGGAACGAGCGTAATCGGTTTTTATAGGAGAAAAACCCATGAGGTTGAAGAATTAGTTAAATGTCATTTACATAGTGATATAGTTAATGATATTGTGCTTTACATGAAGGAATGGATTAATAAATATAATATTAAAATTTATAATGAGAAAACTCATAAAGGATTACTTAGACATATTGTAATTAGAGAGAGTAGCTTTAGTGGCGATATTATGCTTGTTGTTGTAATTAATGGGGATAAATTGCCTTTTGTAGATGAATTTATTGTAGAAATGGTTTCTAAATTTCCTAATATTAAAAGCATTATTTTAAATAAAAATACTAGACGTGGAAATACGGTGATGGGATTTAATAATAAATGTGTTTATGGCAAGCAAACTATAATGGATACGATTGGGCATTTAAAATTTGAGATTTCGCCACTATCGTTTTTTCAAATTAATAATGAGCAGACAGTTAAATTGTATAATAAGGTAATGGAATATGCACAGCTTGATGGAACGCAAGTGGTATATGATATTTACTGTGGGATAGGGAGTATATCGCTTTTTTTAGCTGAACGAGCAAAACATGTATATGGAATTGAGATTGTTGATGATGCAATTAAAAATGCTCGTGAAAATGCAATTAGAAATGGAATAAATAACGCAACTTTTATAACTGCAAAGGCAGAAGATGAAGTCCCTAAAATGTATGATAAGGGAATTATAGGTGATGTAGTTGTAGTAGACCCACCTAGAAAGGGCTGTGAAGTGTCTGTGTTGGATACGATTATAAAGATGAATCCAGAGCGAGTAGTATATGTATCGTGTAAGGTGTCGACTCTTGCTCGTGATTTAAAGTATATCTTTGAAAATTCGGATTATAAGTTGGAGAAGGTTGAAGCAGTTGATATGTTCCCGTTTACGGGGCACGTGGAAACGGTTGTGCTTTTGTCTAGGTAAATCAACCCTTATAAGATTTGGTTTTATAAAAAATAGCTGTTTTGTCCACCTCTTGTCCACCAAAAATTAAGATGTGGACAAAGCACTATTTATATTTTGCTCAAAGATATTAATTGCATTTTCTTCCATCGTTGGAGTATCATGTACATATGTTTGTAAGGTTGTTTCGATTTGCTTATGACCAAGCCTATTTTGTACTGTTTTAGGCGATACGCCGTTTTCGATTAATAGAGTAGCATGGGTATGTCTTAAAGCGTGGTAATTAAAGGCAAGTTTTAATTCATAATGTATTACTCTGCTACAATATTTAAAAGAGTCGGGGGATGTATATTCGCCATTTTCGGTTACGCAAATCATTTTTGCTCTTGGTAAACTTGATTCCGCACCTTTTTGTATAGGTAGTAATCTTGTTGTATTGTTGCCTTTTTCATCTTTTTCGATTTTTTGCATGATTACAGTATAGTGTCCACCATATAACATCTCATTTTTTAATTGTCTTGTTTTTTCTTTTTTTAATTCTTTTATTAAACTATCACCAATTTTTATAGTCCTATTTGAGCCGTATTTTGGTTTGCTAAAATGCCAAAATGAGTTTAAACTAGGTTTTCTTTTTTTGGAAGTAACTTTGTTGATATCTAAACCTAAATTACGTTTAACCACTTGCTTATTAACGGTTAGCGTTTTATTATCAAAGTCTATATCATCCCAAGTTAAAGCAAATGTTTCGGATATTCTCAATCCACAATTCCACCCAATTAAAAGCGGGATATAAAATCTGTTACCCTCTGGAAATCTATTAATTATTAAATTAATATCATCAGTAGATAATATTATTCTTGTTTTTTTGGGTTTATCTATTTTAGGTATTTTTACATAATTTAATGGATTGTCTTTTATAAATTGGTATGGATGTACTGCATGTTTTAGGGCAGTTGAAAAGGTCGATACAATACCAACGATACTAGATTTAGATAAACCGTTTAATTTTAATTTATTTATAAACTCTTGTAACATAGTAGGATTAAGAGTTTTTAATTTGTATTGTCCAAAGTTAGGTTTCAAATGATTATTAATTATCCCTAAATAACCCATTTGTGTATTGTACTTCAATTCCACTTTGCAATAATTATTAAACCAATAATCTAAATAATCAGCTACACTTATTTCGTTTGGTTTGAAATGTAAACCTGAGTTATTGTATTCGACAAGTGCCTTATTTCCAGCAATTTCAGCTTCTTTTTTAGTTCTAAAGCCACCTTTTGTTATTTGGTTTCTTTTACCGTTGATTTGAGCACCCTCGAATCTATATTCCCAAGTTTTGCCCCTTTTACGTGTATTAAGTTTTGCCATTAATCTCACTCCCTTCTATTTTTGAGTACAAAAAATACACCTATTGAGGTGCATTAGCAAACATGGTATAATAATTTTGGGATTAGTATTTTGTTTGCTAAGGCTACAATATACGTGCTTACCCTCTGTTGGCGCAGGGGGTTTTTTATTTGTTTTTTAATTTATATATAAGTTTAGACAGAGCTTATGAAAGTTGAGATTCTAATTTTAATGTTTCTCTATATTGTTCAGCTTTTGCTAATAAAGTAAATTCTGTAGTTGCGTTAAATTTTTCTTTTACAATAGCTTCAATTTCTTTTATATCGACCCTAAAAAATTCTTTCCTTGGATTGATTTTATTAACTTGGTAATTTTTAAATTCTGTATGTAGCATATTTTCTAAAGCTGGGGCGTCATCACTAAATATCATTGCGTGGACATCAAATTCAAAAGGCACAGAAGCACTGGATAATTCTTTTACCCTATCCATTGGTTCTAATCTTCTTGTCATTCCGATTTTGTATACATTTTCTCCAAATGAACCGACATTTGAAATGATATATACAAATCCAGCACGAGTATTTGCTTCTCTTTCCAATACGTTCTTTTTGTCATTTTCAAGTAGTCTAAGTTTTTCTTCAAGTTCTTTAATTTTATCTGCATAAATTTGAGTTTCTATATCGTTGTTTGCTTTTGACATATATGACATTAATTTTTTCATTTCGCTATTAAATTGAGATTCTTCTTTCTCTATTTTTTGCTTTTGTATTTCTATTTCTTTACGTACTCGTTCTTCTTCTTTCATTTGTTCTTTAATTGCTTGCTGTTGCTCTTTTTCTTCTTGTTTTTTTATTTGTTCGGCTACGATTAAATCAAATTGCTTTAATTTTAATTCTAGTAATTCTTTATTTAAAGAAACACCATCAATTTTATATATTTTATTTAAGTTTTCGTATGATTTTATTAGCTTGTTTTTAGTTGTATCTATATTTTTAAAATTTAGTGACAACAATAAAATTTGAGTTTCTGAATTGAAATTCCTTAAAATTTGTTTACTTTGTTCTCTAATCGCTTTTTTTGTCATATTGTTATCGACAGTTAATGCTTGATCGTTACTAATCAATTCTTTTTCGTCCAGTTTTAATATTTCTAATTTTGATTTTAATTCTGATGATGTAACATCTAAATCATATTCAATTTTAGAATATTCATATATTGATATCTTTTTCAGTTGCGTTAATTCCTTTTCAATTTCTTTAAGTTCTTTTTTGTAATCATCTTTTTTATTTTCTAGTATTGATAATTCTTTTTCTTTTTGGGTTTCAAAATTTCTGATAGTTTCCTCTTGTTCTTTTTTTATTTTATTAATTTCATTATTAATATCATTAAATTGGTTTAATTTAGACAACGTTTCATTTTCTATGGATGTATATTTTCCCATCCTATTAATTAATAAAATTATTCCTATAATAGGGGATAAAATGAATTTAATATCTACAAAAACTAGTGGCCAAGGAGATAATAAAATAAAATTAAACCACATACTATTATAAAAAGGGATTTTTGCTTCTAAATTATTTGTTTGATTGTTCATAAAAATCACTCCTTAATTTTTTTATATTAAAAGGTTAAAATTTACCTCTTAACTCAACAACTTTACCTAGTATTGTTACTGGTAATTCCTCTATTTCTTTTTTTGTGTAAAAAGTTGGCTCATATACCGCTTGATTATTTGCAATGAGCATAATGCCACTATCTGATTTGACTACTTTTTTAACAGTTGCACTATCGCCATTAACTAATACTACTGCTATGTCTCCGCTTTCGATGTCAGGCTGTTGCCTAACTATAACAACATCGCCATTAAGCATACGAGGGTACATACTGTCACCTTTAATTTTAAGAGCAAAATATTCCCCCTTTCTTGCCATTTCTTCGGTGATTTCTTCATAGTCTATGATGTCGGTTATAGCCTCTATTGGGATTCCGGCAGCAACCTCGCCGAGTACAGGTATTTTTACACCTTTTTTAACACGATATTTTGTTAATGACTCTTTTACCATTAAGGTAGTTCCTTCATCTTCCCAACCCATTAGGTAGGCTGGTGATACGTTGAGAGCTTGGGCGATTATTTCAATTTTATCTGATGGAATATTAGAAATAACTCCACTTTCATATCTATGGATAGTTGCTTTATTCACATTAGTTTTTTTACCAAGTTCTTCGAGAGTTATACCTATTTTTAATCTACTATTTTTGATTCTATCACCTATCATCATATAACCACCTCTATTTCTTTTCAAAATCATTATATACCTTTTTTTCTTTTTAAGCAACAAAAAAATAAAATAAATTAAAAAATATTACTTGACAAGCAACTTTTAGGGTGATATCATTAAGTTGCTTAACACGAAACTTAAATAAAAGGAGAGGATGGACGTTGATATTAGTAAATGAATTGAAAGGCAAAATTGTTGCTAAAGGATTAACTATGCAAGATGTAGCAAAAGAGCTAGATATAACTCCTAAGACATTTTATACAAAAATGAATAAAGGGGTTTTTGGAAGTGATGAAATAGAAATTATGATAGATTTGCTAGAGATTGATAACCCAATGGAAATTTTTTTTGCAAAATAAGTTACTTAATAAGAAACAAATAAATTACGAAGCGAGGTGATTAAATGATAAAACACAAAATCAGAAAGTATAGACAAGGTGATGATTTAGTAATCGAATCTTGGTTACAAATTAACTTTTTATGTAAAGCGATTTGTTTTAGTAAAAAACAAATAAAGCTTAGTAAGACTGATTATTATATAGCTTTATTAAATGATAGGTAGGTGGTGGTAATGCAAAAAATAAAAAATGTGCTACTGGACGGCAACCCAAGATAGCACAAAAAAGCTAAAAAATATATTTTAAAAATATATCTAAGTAAAGTATAACAAAGAAAGCGAGGAAATACAAATGGAAGATGTTTTATATACCGTGGAAGAAACAAGTGTTTTGTTAAAAACAAATCCTAATAAGGTTTATGACCTAATCAGAAAAGGGTATTTACCTGTGTTAAAACTTGGTAGATATAAAATCAGAAAAGTTACATTATTAAATTTTTTAGAAAAATATGAGGGGCAAGATTTGAGTGATTTAGATGATATTAAAATGTTGCCTTTTAATAAGGAGCAATCAAATGTTTAAAGTTAAGAAACGTTGTTTTTTTATCATATTAAGTTTGTCGTTTTTAATCGGTCTAGGATTTGGAATTTTAATTAACAGCTATGCTTTTATAGATAGCGAGCCAAAAATAAAAGTCGCAAAAGAGCCTAAAACTGTAAATATAGTAAAGGATTTAGAACAAACAGAATCTACTCATAATCAAACGTGGGAATACCTTGGCGAATATACAGTGACTGCGTATTGCAGTTGCGAAAAATATTGCGGTAATTGGGCTAAAAATGGAAAAATAATTGGTGCTTATGGTAAAGAATTAATACCTAATTACTCTGTAGCTAGTCCTCTACCTTATGGCACTAAAATTGATATTGATGGGATAGGCATTAGGGTCATAGAGGATAAGACAGCGGATTGGATAGTAAAAAAATATGATGGTAAAATTATAGACCTTTACTTTGATGACCACGCTAAAGCGTTAAAGTTTGGTTGCAAAAAAATGGTTGTGTGGAGGCTAAAAGGTGAATAGACATAGAAATTATTGGTCTGTAATGGGGCATGGAATCCCTAGCGAAAAAGAGGCGGAACGAATAGCAACTGAAAGAAAAGCTAGGTGGGATGAGGATAAAAAAATCATTAAAGGCATTATGGACAGAAATACCACAATGGCAGAAAGCGGATTTGTCTATGTAGCAAATATAATAAAAGAAATTATGGAGGAGTCAAAATGACCAAATATGAAATGAATGAGTTAAGACAAATTAATGAATTTTTATCAAGAAATATTGTTCACGATGATGAAAATTATGATATGCGAATAAAAAGCATTAATTATAATATGCAAACAAAAGAATATGTAGCAAATTTTGAAGAAATTAAAGCGGTAATTATTGATGGTACAGAGTTAGAAAGGGGGATAGATGAAGTTGTTTATGAAATCGTATAAAAAAAGCACCTTGGACGGTAATCCATAAGGCACTTTATAAAAAATATTTAACTAATTATATCAAGAGAGGAGTACAAAATGCAAATAATTTTACAAAGTTTAAATCTTAGTAATTTTAAAGGTATTAGAGATTTAAAAATTGAGTTTTCAAAAGATACAAAAATATATGGTGATAATGGTACAGGTAAGACGACTATATTTGATGCGTTTACTTGGTTATTGTTTGATAAGGATAGTTTAAACCGTTCGGATTTTGGGATTAAAACTTATACAAAAGATGGGGATACTGTCCATGGCGTTGATCATATAGTTGAGGGCGTTTTAGAAATTAATGGAAAGATAGTTACACTTAAAAAGATTTATGCTGAAAAGTGGGTTAAAAAAAGAGGTAATACTACAGCTGAATTTACAGGACACACCACAGAATATTATGTAAATAGTGTACCAATGAAAAAAACTGATTATGTAAAGACTATTGATGGATTTGTTACTGAGGAACAATTTAAGCTCTTATCTAATCCAAATTACTTTAATGCCATATTAAACCCTAAAGAGAGGAGAACTCTCATTATGAGGTTAGTTTCGGATGTTGACAATGAAACAGTTATTGCTAATAATTCCGAACTTAAAGAGCTAAAAGAATTATTAGAAAATTATACCATTGAAGAAATTAGAGCAATGCATAAAGGCATTATGAAAAAAACTAATAAAGAAATTCAAGAGCTACCTGTTCGAATTGATGAACTTAATAAACAGATTGTGGAATATGATTTTAACGATTTAAGAACTCAAAAAATAGGTATTGAGTCAACTATTAAAAAATTAAATGGAGAAGTCTTGAGTGTTGAAGAAAAAGAATTTGAAAGAAAAGAGAAAGAACAAGAAATTGATAAAAAGCGTAATCTGATTTTGTCTATCAAAAGAAAAAATCAAGAAGAATATGAAGAAAAAGTTTATCAACAAGAGCTAGAGAAAAAGGAACTACAGCATAAATATGAAATTCTACTCAGGGAACTTAAGGCTATTGAGAATAATAGAGATTTTGTTAGTGATGAAATATCAATATATGAGTTACAACAAGATACCTTAAGAAAAGAATGGGCAGAAATTAAAGCCAGGCAGTTTGTAGGGGATACTATATGTCCGACTTGTAAGCAAGAATTTCCTAGTAAAAATATTGAGGAAATGAAAGCAAATTTTAACGAAGAAAAAAGCAAAGATATTGAAGTGAATGTAACAGAGGGTAAACGTTTAGCGACTCTTATCAATAATGGTAAAGAATCAATTGAAAAATTGACTAATAAAATAATTGAATTGAATAAAGAGATAGAAAATTTTGAAAATAAGTTAAAAGAGCCTAAATTAGAGATTGTTAAAGAACCTTTGCCGGACAAATATTATGAATTAATAAAAAGTGTTGAAGAACTTGAAAATATCCAACCCTTAAAGGTTGAGAATAGCGAATTAAAAAAAGAATTGCAAGAGTATAAGGATAAATTAAAAGAAATTGATAATAAGTTAGCAGCTGAAGAAAGAAATCAAAATCTTTTAAGTCAAATTAATAAATATTCAGAAGATGAAAAAGAACTTGCAAACACATATCAAGAGTCAGAAGGGATTATTTATTTAACTGATGAATTTACGAAAACCAAAGTAAATTTAATATCAGGTAATGTTAATAAATTGTTTGATTTGGTTGAGTTTAAATTATTTGATACCCAAATTAATGGTGGCATAAATGAAACGTGTGAAGTAACAATTAATGGTGTACCGTATAGCGATTTAAATAGTGCTTCGAAAATTAATGCTGGTATTGATGTTATTAATGCTTTATCAAATAAATATGGTATAAGTACCCCAATATTTGTTGATAATGCAGAATCAATAAATGATGTAGAAGAAAGTAATGCACAAATGATTAAGTTAGTTGTAAGTAAAGATAATATTTTAAAAATTGAAAGGTAGGTAATTAATATGACTAATAAAGTTCAAGCGGTAAGTAAGGAAAAAGATTTTATTACAAAAAGAGTGATGGAAAATATTATGGAAAAGCAATCAAATAATCAATTACATTTTCCTAAGAATTATAGTCCTCAAAATGCAATTATGAGTGCATATTTAACACTCCAAGAAACAGAAGATAAAAATGGGAAAAAGGCATTGGAAGTATGCTCTAAGGAAAGTATTGCAAATGCTATTTTAAAGATGGTGGTACAAGGTTTAACGCCAGTTAAAAATCAATGTTATTTTATTGTTTACGATGGCAGATTAAATTTTCAAAGGTCTTATTTGGGCACAATAGCTTTGACAAAACGTTTGCCGGAAGTTGTTGATGTTAAAGGTTATCCGGTATATAAGAATGATAATTTTAAATTAAAATTTGATTTAAAAACGTGTCGTCAATATGTTGAAAATTACGAACCATCGCTTGAGCAAAAACCAGAAGATTTATTAGGTGCATTTGCAGTTGTTATTGGTAAAGATGATATTTTGCATACGGAGTATATGGATATCAATCGTATTAGAGCAGCTTGGGGTCAAGGTAAAGCTAGAGGTAATTCTCCGGCACATAAAAATTTTATGGCAGAAATGGCTAAAAAGACAGTTATAAATAGAGCGTGTAAAGTCTATGTTAATTCGTCTGATGATACAGGTGTTGTGAGTGATCTTATTAATCAGCAATCAGAAATAGACGAAGAAGTGGAAATTGAAATTGTTAGAAATGCAAATAAAGAACTTTTGACAATGGCAGAAGATGATGGTTTAGAAAAAATAGAAAAATCAGAAACACAAAATGCTTATGAAGAAGAAAATACTAATGATGAAGCTGCAGAACAAATGTCTTTTAAGACTCCTAATGAAGAAGAGGCACCATATTAATGAATATTGAGTGTCTGGCTAGTGGATCAAGTGGGAATTGTTACAAAATATCAGACGGTACTACGACTTTATTACTCGAGGCAGGGTTACCTATCAAAGATATAAAAAAGTGGCTTAGATTTAATTTTTCGGCGATTTCTGGGTGCTTAATAACACACGAACATCTTGACCACGCAAAATCGGCAAAAGAGTTAATGCGGTTATCAACTGATGTCTATATGACATCAGGAACCGCAAAGGCTCTAAATTTAAAAAGCCACAGGTTAAAGATTATTAAATCAAAAGAAAAATTTGTTGTAGGGAGTTTTGATATATTGCCTTTTGATTTGCCACATGATGCAGCTGAACCAGTAGGTTTTTATATAAAGTCAAAAGTAACATCTGAGTCATTAGCATATATAACAGATGCAATGTATTGCAAATATAAATTTGATGGGTTAACACATCTTATGATTGAGGCAAATTATGATAAAGAAACGATTGACAATAATGTCGAATTGGATAAATCAAAATTATTTTTAAGAAATAGAGTTAGAAAGTCACATATGAGTTTTGAAGAAACTAAAAATTTTATTAAGTCGAATGATTTATCAAAACTTAAATGTATATATTTAATACACTTGTCAAATGCTAATAGTAATGAAGCAAAGTATAAAAGAGAAATACAGCAGATGACAGGTATTGAGGTAAGGGTGATGTGATGGTAAGTTGGATTAAATTATATAGGCGTATACTTGATAATATTGTCGTTTGTAAAGATACAGAAAGTTTTGCTATATGGTGTTATTTGTTACTTAAAGCAGCACATCGACCTTGCCAAGCTTACAACGGCGGAAAGTTAATAGATTTAAAACCGGGACAATTAGTCACAGGTAGAAAAGTTATTGCAGAACAATTTAATATCTCGGAGAGTAAGGTTCAGAGGGTCTTAAAATTATTAGAGGGTGAACAGTTAATTGAACAACAAACGAACAGCCGAAATCGTTTGATTACAATACTTAACTGGGAACGCTATCAAAAAACTGAACACCAAAGTGAACAGGTAGTGAACAACAAACGAACAACAACTGAACAACAAATGAACAACAAAATGAACAACAAAATAAATCTTGAAACAGAGCGTTTTAAAGGACTTGAAGATGACGAACTTAAAGAACTGAACATCAAAAAAAACGCAGGCGAAATTCAAAAAGGTCAAAAAGTGAACACAATACAAGAATATAAGAATAAAGAATTAAAGAATAATAATATAAATAATATTCGTTACAAATTCGCAGCCGAATTTGATAACCCTATTTTTGAACTTACAAAATATTTAATCAAGCTTATGATTAGAAATAACTCCAGGGCAAAAGTTCCTGAGCCAGAAACTAAAAGATTTGACAATTGGTGTATTGAGATTGACCGAATGAATCGCATTGATGGTTATAGTTTGGAAGAAATAAAAAACTTAATTGAATTTAGTCAAAATCATAGCTTTTGGTCAACTAATATCTTATCAACAAAAAAATTACGAGAAAAAAGTGGAACGTTAACGTTGCAGATGAAAAACAATGTAACTATAAAAAAACAAATTGGTGACAGCTTTGAAGAAAAAATAAATCGCATGAAAGATTGGTGATGTAATGACAAAAGATGAGTTTAAATTAATAATTGCTATGTTAACAGCAGCATATCCTAATTTCGAAATATCCAACAAAATAGCTTTTGATATGTGGTATGAGTCGCTAAAAGATATTGATTTAAAAACTGCAAAGTTGGCAGTCATGAAACAAGTTACAGAGTCAGTATATAGACCGACAATAGCGAGTTTAAGGCAGATGGCTATTAATATTAAAAATCCTATGACAACAATAATGGGAGCTGAAGCTTGGGGCGAAATTACAAACGCAATTAAAAAATATGGATTATATCGTGAGTCAGAAGCTTTAGAGAGTATGACAAAAGAAACTGCGGAATTGGTTAAAAGATTTGGTTTTAAAAATTTATGTCTTAGTGAGAATCAAATGGTTGATAGAGCACATTTTATTAAAGCTTTTGACAAAACGAGAGAGGAAAATGGAAAGGCGGCATTAATCGCTCCAGCAGTATCACAAGCGATTGAGAACAACAGACGAAAGCTAAAGCAATTAACTGCTCAAGTTGGGAGAGGCTTAAATGATGATTAAGTTCGAAATATCAGGACAACCACAAGGGAAAGCGAGACCTAGGGTAACGAGATATGGCACTTATACGCCATCAAAGACAAAGGCTTATCAAGACTTAGTTAGATACTCGTTTAGTAGCCAAGTTGATATTGATAAACCTAGCGATAATCCGTTAATAGCAGATATTGAGTGTTTTTATAAAATACCTAAAAATACAAGTAAAAAAAGACGTGAGTCAATGCTAAGCGGGGATATTAAGCCAGTAGTTAAACCTGATTTAGATAATGTGGCTAAGGCTATACTGGACGCATTAAATGGTTTAGCGTACAAAGATGATAATCAAGTTATAAGGCTTAATATCAGCAAACATTATGGAGATATGCCAAAGGTTATAGTTAGGTTAAGCGAGGTGTAGAATATGACAAATAATACAAATACTACAAATAAACAAGAATTGATTATGTTAAGAGTTAAAGGAATCGGCACGAAGAGAGTAAAAGAGGTAATGGCAATACTCAAAAGCGAGGAATAAAATGAAAAGCAGATTTTACACAAGAAATCTTTGCATAAAGTGCTTTTTAAAAATTAAAGGGTCAGGAATGTATGATGTAAAACCAACAATTACAAGTAAAAGTGAAATGATAATTTGTTGGCGTTGTAAAAAAAGGACTTTTGGGAGAGAATGTGAAATGACAAAAAAATATCATAGAGGTAATAATACAAACTATAATTGGCGTAGAGAAATGTTTAAATATTCGGGTTGGTCAGTTATAAAAAAGAGTTTAGTAAAAGGGGATAAAAATGAGAATACCAAAGTTTAGGATTTATGATAAACATTTAAAAATAATACGAGATGTGAATTATATTGATTTTAAAGGCAAAGAAGTAATGTTTTACGCAGACGATTTTAAAGATGACAAGCATTGTCCAAGTCTTGACATTGTTAGAAATTTTGACGAAGTCGAAATAATGCAATCCACAGGGAGTAAAGATAAAAAAGGTGTAGAAATATTTGAGGGGGATGTTGTTGAATTTGATGATATAACATCGGAATTTAATTGGAGCGACATGGACGATATTGCTATCAATTGCAGCAATAGGGCAACTTTGAAATTTGATGGGTTAACTTTTTATTTGGATGATTTTGCAGTTAAAAATACTAGGCATTATGAAAATGTAAATGACATACATTATGATTTTAAAGGTTTTTTAGGAGATTGCGTTGTAATTGGAAATAAATTTCAAAATCCCGAATTGTTAGAGGTGGAATGATGGAAATTAAAGCGATTGAAAATATAAGTCCACATTGGAGTAATAATCCTATTTGCCCATATTGCGGATACAAAACGGAATATGATTTATCTGACGGATTGCCAGAAGATGAACTTTTTGAATGTCCTGATTGTGAGAAACAGTATGTTTTAAGTGCTGATGTATCTATTGAGTATTGTGCGGCACCTTTGGAAAATGCTTATATAGCACAGTTTGAATTTTGTCAAAATGTGCATAAAATTATAGGTATGGAATGCGATTGTAAAAAGGTTTTAGATGAGTATAAAAAAGCTATTATGGAAAACCAAGAAATAGAAAGGGAGAAAGAAGATGAATGATTTAATAAGTAAAATAGAACGATGGTGCAAAGAAAGGGATTTGCATACAGCTGACCCAACTAAACAAATGGTGAAACTGACGGAAGAAGTTGGAGAATTAGCACAAGGCATATTTGAAGGTGATGGGCTTCAATTGATAGATAGTATAGGAAATACAACGGTAGCGTTAATAGCTTTATCTATGCAAATAGGATTTGACTACGAGCAATGTGTAGAAATAGCTTACGACAAAATCAAAGACCGAAAAAGTAAAAAGGAGTTACCTATGGAAATATTAAACAATATAAAACTTAACTATTTGTCGGTTGAAGAATTTATAAAAAATCACACAAATATAAATTATTGTGAGGCATTAATAAGACCCGAATGAGATATTTTTTGAAAAAGAAAAAAGAGAGGGAAAAATGATAAAAATTACAGAAGTTACTAGTGATTATTGCATAAAGGAAATAGACGGAGGTTGGACAGAATTAGTACCAACTGATGAATTACTAGATGAGTGGGGTAAATTAGAGCTAATAGACAAAATTAATTATTATGTAGGAGTATCCAGACAAGTAGAGCTAGACGCTAAGGAAATGTTAAACGAATATTTTAGAGATACGGCGGAAGATTTAGGATTTGAGGACGGAATATTAGAAAATATGCAGACGACTCCATCAGATGAGCAAATAAAAGCTATACAAGACATATTAGATGACATATCTAAAACGTCCGCATTTACTTATTATGAAAAAGGGCAGAGGATAGAGCCAAATTCTTAGGGAGTGAAAATGAAAAAATATAAGAGAATTTTTTTATTGTTTGTTAATGTTATGCTTGCATGTATATATCTAAATGGAATGGTTAAATTAACTTATATTATATTTTACTTGCAAGGAATTAGCTTTTTAAAAATTACTCTGTTTTTAGGGCAAATTTTAGCAACAATAGGTTTGATATATAGTATGTGTGAAATTATTAAAATGAGGTACGAAAATGAAAATAAGTAAAGAAATGTACCGTAAAATGATAAGACTTAATAAGTTAGCCTTTGAATCGCTTGTGTTAGAAAATGAAGTTGTAGAATATTTAAAATCTATAGGAATTGATACAGAAGAAGCTAACACAGAGGAACATATAGCTAATTATTTAATATATGGTTCGGCGAAAAAAACAGAAGTAGATGAATTATTAAAAATTTTAAAATTAGAGGTGTAATATGAACAGTGTAAATTTAATAGGCAGATTAACTCAAGATATTAATTTGCAATATATAGGTGTTAATAATAAGGCTGTGACAAGATTTACTTTAGCAGTTGATAAAAACCTAAGCAAAAATAAAAAAGACGAATGCAAGGCAAATAACGTTCCTACGTCAGACTTTATACGAATTATAGTATGGGGTAAACAAGCAGAAAATTGTAGTAAATATTTATCAAAAGGTAAAAAGGTTGCTATCAGTGGTGCAATACAGACTGGTAGCTACGAAGATAAAGATGGCAAAACAGTTTACACTACTGATGTATTAGCCAATAGAGTAGAGTTCCTTGAGTGGGGAGACAAAAATAAAGATACAAGCTCTTCAGATGAATTTAATTACGGCGTTGATTCATCAGAACTTAAAGATTTAGACGATGACGATATACCGTTTTAGAGAGGTGAGATATGGACATTAAACAGTATTTGAGAGATATAATAAAGCAAGATAGACTTATACACACTAAACTTGATGAGGTACAAAAGTTAAAAGATATTGCTTATAAAGTAGGCGGCTCAGACTTATCAAATGAACGAGTACAAATGAGTTTAAACTCGGACAAAATAGGTGATGTAGTTAGTAAAATTGTTAATTTGGAATGGGAAATAATTGAAGATGTGGAAAGGTGCATAGAGATTAAAAGGGATTTATTAAGTCAAATAAATAAACTCAATAATGTTGATTATCAAAATGTTTTAACGCTTAGATATTTTAATTCTGATTTTAAAACTTGGGAAGAAATAGCAGCCTTTTTAGGTTATAGTTATAGGCAAGTTTTAAGAATACATGGCAAAGCGTTATTGGAATTAAAAAAAATTTGTAAAAAATAAAAGTCGGCGTATCTCGGCACACTATGACACACTTATACGTGCTATAATGATAGTGTGAAAAAAGTCCCCAAAAACTAGGGGACTAATTTATTTAATCAGTTACGGCAGTTAAAATAATTTGTTTATTTTCTTCGTCAATGGTTTTATTAAATATTTTTATAAAAAATAAATAAATTTATAGGGTCAGAGTCTAGTTATAGGCTCTTTTTTATTGCTCAATTAACTAGTGGAGTTGATTATGAAATTACCTAAAAGATTATATGATGATATAGCCCGTGGGGGGGAACATAAGTTTTATATCAGTACATTATGGCGAAAAAAAAGAAAAGAAATATTAAAACGAGACAACAACGAATGTCAGAGATGTAAGGGTAAAGGAAAATTTAAACTTGCGACCTGTGTCCATCATATAAAACATTTAAAAGCTAGACTTGATTTGGCGTTGGTAAATGATAATTTAATTAGTTTATGAGATGATTGCCACAATGCGGTGCATCCAGAAAAATTAGAAAAAATGAAAAAGAAAATAAAATTTAAAAATATAGAACGATGGTAGGAAGAATATTAATAGCCCCCCTATAAAAAAATGGGGGAATTTTTGAAAACCCTCAGACCGAGATACGCTCACGACAATTCAGATTTTTTGTTTTTTTACGTAAGGGGGGTGAAAGAAGGTGACGTTAGAATGCCAAGAGTAAGTAAGACTAGTATAAAACAAGATTTGTTGGATCAATTAGAAAGAAACGGAACGTATGGTAACCAATATATTGATTTAGTTAATGATTATATGGCTTTGTATGAAATTAAAAATTTATTAATTAAAGACATAAAGACTCGCGGTGTTACTGTACAATATCAAAATGGACAAAATCAATATGGGTATAAGAAAAATGACTCAATAAACGAATTGAATAAAACAAATGCTCAAATGTTAAAAATTATTGATAAGTTAGGACTAAATCCCGAGAAGATAGAAACGGGTGATATTGATGACGAATTATAAATATCATAAATTTATTGATAATTACCTTAATGATGTTGAAAATGGAAATATTAAGACTAATAAATATATTAAATTAGCAGTTAAATATGTTAGAAAAAAATTAGATTCAGGGAATGTAATTATTAAGTCTGAGAAAATAGATAGAGCAGTTGAATTAATTGAAAAATATATGGATATGAAATTAATCAATTGGGAGTTGTTTGTAATTGCGTTATGTCATTGTTACTATGATGATGATACAGTAGTTTTTGATGAATATATATTGTTTATGGGTCGTGGTAGTGGGAAGAATGGTTTTATATCTGGTCTCGCTTGGTATTTTACAACTAAAGACCATGGAATTAATGGTTATAATGTTGATATTATTGCAAATGCTGAAGACCAAGCTAAAACGTCATTTGATGATATATATAACATGTTAGATATACATTGGTCAAAACTTAAAAGGCTATTTTATAAAAGCAAAGAAAAAATAACTAGCTTAAAAACTAATTCGACGATTAAATTTAACACATCAAACGCAAGAACGAAAGATGGTAAGCGGTCAGCATGTTTAATTTTTGATGAAATTCATGAATACGAAACATATGATTTAATAAAAGTGTTCACATCAGCTTTTGGAAAGAAAAAACATTCCCGTACTTTTTATATTACAACAAATGGATATGTGAGAGGTGGAGTTTTAGATCAACAATTAGAATTATCGAAAATGGTTTTAAATGGAGAAATCGAAGATATTGGTTTGCTACCATTACTTTATATGCTTGATAGTAAAGAGGAAGTGGAAGATGAATCTAATTGGGTTAAGGCAGTTCCATCATATCCGTATTTTCCGTTTTTGCAAAAAGAAATGAGAAAAGAAGCAACTAAAATGAAATATCAACATCATATCAGAATAGAATTTTTAACTAAAAGGATGAATTGTATTGTTGAAGATGTGCAAGCGGTAGCGGTACCATGGGACCAAATACAGGCAACAAATAAATTAATACCATATGAAGATTTAAAAGAAAATGAATGTATAGGTGCTATTGATTATGCTTTGATAACGGACTTTGCTAGTGTAGGGTTGCTATTTAAACAAAAAGGTATAAGGTACTTTATAGAACATACTTTTGTTTGTTATAAAGCTTTAGAGGTTGTAAGTAGACCAATTAAATTTCCCGTTTATGAAGCAGTTGAAAAAGGTTTGATAACTGTAGTAAAAGATGAATTGATACATCCAAGTTATATAGCGGATTGGTTTTTAAAGATGGCTAAAATATATAATATTAAAAATATATATTGTGACTCGTTCAGAGCGTCTTTATTAAAATCAGAATTTACAAAGTTAGGATTACCTTTACAAGAAACAAGAAGTGGACCTATTACACATTCAAAGGTTGCTCCGCTTATCGAATCTATATTTGCCGAAAGAACTATTGTACTTGGTGACAATATGACAATGAGATGGTACATAAATAACACAAGTAAAAAAATAGATAAAAAAGGTAATGTTACTTATGAAAAAATAGAGCCTAAAACAAGAAAAACAGATGGTTTTTTTGCGTTTATACATGCTCTTAGCCATGATGAAGATTTAATGGATGAAGATAATTATATGAATTTAGACTTACAAGTATATTAAAAAAGGGGTGCAAAAATGGGATTATGGGAACACTTTACTAGCTTTTTTAGGGGTGACCAAACTTTAGAATTAGATGTTATGATAGCCGAATTATCTGGAGAGATTATTTTTAAACAAATAGCTATTGAAACATGTATTAATTTAATATCTAAAACTTTAGGAAGGTGTGAATTTAGAACTTATAAAAATGGTAAAGAAGTAAAGCAAGCTAATTATTATTTATTTAATGTTGAGCCAAATAAAAATCAATCCGCGACCACGTTTTGGAATCAAGTAGTTAGTAAGATGATAAAAGATAACGAATGTTTGGTAGTACAATTTAATAAACAATTATTTATAGCTGATGATTATGAGATAATAAAAAATGGAGTGAATGAGAATAGATATAAAAACATTAAAATTAATGATGTCATATTGAATGAAGAATATAAGGAATCTGACGTTTTACAATTTAAGCTACATAGTAGTAATATAAAAACTTTAATAGATAGTATGAACATGAAATATGGAAAACTTATAGAATCGGCTAGTAGAAAATATAAAAAAGATAAAGCCAAACGGGGAGTATATGAAATACCCGTTAGCTATCCTCAAACTGAAAAAGCGAGAGAAGATTTAACGAAGTTGATTACTCAACATACTAAGAATTTTTTTAATGCAGAAACTGGTGCTGCTTTGCCGCTTACAAATGGCATAAAATTTAAAGAAATAGAAAATAATAAAGAGACATTATCAAGAGATATAAGAAATCTTATTGATGATGTCTTTGATTTTGTTGCAATTGCATTTCAAATTCCGCCACAACTTATAAAAGGTGGAGTGGCTGATACAACTGAAATTATAAATCAGTTTTTAATGTTTGGGTTTAGTACATTTCAAAATACTATAACAAATGAAATTGATAGAAAAATGTTTAAAAAAGATTTTTTAAATGGTTCTAAAGTAGTTATTGACTCTACTAGAGTTAAATATATTGATTTAACAGACATATCAAATGTTTTGGAAGTGTTAACAAGAATAGGCGCACATAGCATAAATGACAATTTGAAATTACTTGGTATGGAAACAATTGATAAACCTTGGGCTAACAAAAGGTTTATGACTAAAAATTATGATGACATTGAAAATTTTTAAGGAAGGGGGTGAAAAGGTGAAAAATATGTTTTTAATGGGTTTAAATAGTCCTATGATTGAAACTAAATTAGAACTTTATAATGAAGCTGATAATGATGTTGCTGAACTTTATTTATATGGTCCTATTAGACCAAAACAACCTTGGGACGATGAAAAAACGCAAGTTATTACATCCGCTGACGTTTTGGAAAAATTAAAGGACTTAGGAAGTAAAAGATTAGATGTACATGTCAACTCAAAAGGTGGCGAGGTATATGAGAGTTTAGCAATATCCAATATCTTACGTAATTATAAAGGTGAGGTACATGCTTATGTTGATGGTTTAGCGGGTAGTGGTGCAAGTTTAATTTTGGATGGAGCCGACAAAATTTTTATGTTTAAAAATTCGTCTCAAATGATACACAAAGCCTGGACATATACTTTCGGAAATGCTGATCAATTAAGAAAAGTAGCAGAAGATTTAGATGTTATTGATGAAACAATTAAGAAAAATTATGTTGATAGATTCAATGGAACAACTGAAGAATTAGATGAACTTTTAAAGTCTGAGACTTGGTTGACTGCTGATAAGTGTAAAAAATTAGGGCTTTGCGATGAGATTGTTGGTAATATTTCTAATTTAAAAAAAGATGTAGATGTAAAGGCAGAAATTAAACAAGAAGATCAAATTAAAGAAAATGAAGAAAATGATGTAGAACCAAAGAATACGTTATTTTCAAATTTTAAAAAATAATTTTTGAAAGGTAGGTAAAATAATATGAGTAAAAAAATGAAAAATATTGATGAACAAGAACAATTAATAAATGAGATTAAAGAAAAGATGAAGAACGCTATCGAAAGTAATGATAGTGAAACTTTTGTAAAAGCACAATTAGAACTTGTTAATAACATTGAAGAATCAATTTTAGAAGAAGCTAAAAGTGTTGCGAATTTGAATGATCAAAAAGTATTAGCTGGCAGAGGTATGAATCCATTGACTGATGCTGAATTAACTTATTATAACGAGGTGATTGGGGCTGAAGGTTTTGGAGGAGTTGAAAAATTAGTACCGCCAACTGTATTTGAAAGAGTTTTTGATGAATTAAAGCAAAAAAGGCCATTGTTAAGTGTTATTGATTTTAAAAACACAACCGGTAGTATTGATTGGATCATTAGAAATAATGATGTTGAGGCTGCTTGGTGGGGTTCTTTAACCGGCGAAATTGAAAAGAAATTGTCTATGGCATTTAAAAAAGAAAACACGAATGTATTTAAGCTTAGTGCTTTTTTACCAGTGTCAAAATCTATGTTGAAGTTAGGCCCTAATTGGTTAGATAAATTTGTTAGGACGGTACTTTTTGAATCGTTAAGTTTAGCTTTAGAAATTGCCATTGTTGCGGGAACAGGCAAAGAACAACCTATTGGAATGTTAAAAGATTTAGATGGTTCTGTTGTTGGTGGAGTATACCCTGATAAGACTGCGGTAGAAATCATAGATTTAAGTCCTAAAACTTTAGGAGAGAAGATTATGTCTCCACTAACTAAGAATGGTAAAAGAGTAGTCGAAAAAACTATATTAGTTGTGAATCCTCTTGATTATTGGTCAAAGATTTTCCCAAGCACAACTGTATTAACTCAAAATGGAACTTATGCTTATGGGGTATTGCCTATACCAGCTGAAGTTATCCAAAGTGTAGCAGTACCAAGTGGGAAAATGATTGCGGGAGTAGCGAGAGATTATTTTATGGGAGTAGGTTCAACAGGCAAAGTTGAATATTCTGATCATTATAAATTTTTAGAGGATGAAAGAACATATCTTACTAAGCAATATGCAAATGGTAAGCCTGTTGATAATGAATCGTTTATCGTATTTGATATTAGTGGTGTTGCTGCTCCAACACTCTAAAAAGGGAGTGATCAGCAATGAAAGTTAAAGTTATAAAAGTGTATAGAGATAAATATACTAATAAATTACAAAGAATAAATGATGAAATAGATATAGATAAGGACCGCTTTAATGAGATAAATGATCATATAGAGGGTCCTTTTTTAGAAAAAATAGAAATGTCTAAAGGTAAATCCGCGAAGAAAGGGTAATGGTTTATGCTTAATGATGTAAAAGATTATCTTAATATTACTTGGGACCATGAGGATGTCAAGATTAGCAAAATGATTGAAAGAGGCGAATCCAAACTTAATACTTTGACTGGAGTTGAACTTGATTTTTCAGCAGAGGGAGAACCAAAATCCCTCTTGCTGGATTATTGTAGATATGCTTATAATAATGCCCTTGAATATTTTGAAAGTAATTTTAGTGATGAAATACTTAATCTACAATTTATTGAGGCGGTGAAGGTTAATGATAGTAAGCAAAGTTAATAAAATGAAAGATGTTGGTAAAAGATTAAGCAATTTAATTTTTATTATGGCTGAATCTAAAAATAATGGACCAATTAAAAATCTTGATAATGAATTAGAAAAACAGGGTAAGCTTTATGCTGAGGTTAGACATATTAGGGGGAAAAGGCTCTTTGAAATGAAAGCTACTGGATATAAAACAAAAGTTGAATTTATCGTTAGAGCAAATGCCATAAGGGATGATTTTGATAAAAATAATAAAATATTATTTTTAGATGAATTATATATAATAGAATATATTTTACCCCTAGATAGCGATAGACTTTATAAAGCTATTGGGGCATATAAAATGGATGATGGAAATGGGTTATAATTTAAATTTTAAGGAATATGGAGAGTCGGTAGATTTAGTATTAGATCAAATTTTATTAGACAGTGTAGAAACAGAAGATAAAATGCTTAAAATTGTAAAAGAAGAAGCGAAAAAAGAAATCGAATACGAACTTTTAAAATTGAAACGTAGTGGTATTGACAGACCAAAAGGAAGACCGCCGATGTGTGATGATGTAATAGCAACTATTGAAAAAGATAGTTGGGGTAATCGCAAAGCTAAAATATCGGGGGATAAGAAAACGGGGACTCTTTGGCATTTAGTAAATGATGGCACTTTGTATGCGCAAGCGACACATTTTATGGATAAAGCAATTGCTCGGATAGATTCAAAAATAAATGCTATTTGGGAAAGAATGAAAATGAGGTGACAGTATGATAAATAGAGTAAATGAAATTTTATCAATTTTAAATATCCCGATAAATTGGAATTTAAGACCTCAAATGGATGATGATAAAACAGTAATATCGTATCATTTTTTTAATGAAAAAAACTCAATATATGGTGATGGAAAAGGTTCCGGGAATAGTGGAATGCTACAAATTGATGTATTTTCTGTAACCGATTATTCGGGGGTTGCTAAAAATATTATTGATTTAATGGTTAATAATGGCTTTAAATTTGTAGGTGCTGATGATTATGCTGATGGACTAAATGCAAATAAACAGTTGTATCATAAAAAAATAGTATTTAACTATTTGGAAAGTGAGGTAAAATAGATGGAAAAGAAAATTAATGTTAAAAATGTACATTTAGCAGAGATAACTGAATTAGAAAGTGGATTGCAATATGGTACTCCCGAACATATAATTGGGGCAATGGAAATAGGCAAAAAACCTAATGTTTCGACAGGCAAATTATATGGTGATGGCAAAATTGCACATACAACAAGTAAAAAAAGCGCATTTGATTTAGTTTTGGATTTAAATAAACTGCCAACTAAGTGGCGTAGATATATGGAAGGCACAACAGTAAATGGTGGAGTAGAGAAAGGTACTAGCGGAGATGAGCCAAAGCCTTTTGCAATAGGTTGGGAGGTTGAAAAAACAGGGGGAAAATCTGAATTGATATGGTTTTTATATTGTAAAGCCAATCCAATTGAAGAAAAGACTCAACAATCAGAAGAAAATATTATTTATTCAACGGATAGCATTGCTATTATGGCAATTGAACATGCTGATATAGGTCGTTTTTATACTTTAATTGACACGGAAGATGAAGATGTTTCGGAAGAAATGGCTGAAAACTTTTTTAAGAAGGTACAAACTACTGATAGCATTAACGCTTAATAAATATTTTGTTATGAAAGAGGTGTTTAAATGGCTAGAATATCTATAAGACCAATAGAACCGTTAGAACTAGAGTTTTCTGATGGAACTGTTAAAGAAGCTTTGTTTAATAACGAGGCTTTTATTATTTTTACAGAAGAATTTGGCTCGATTGATAAATTATTAGAAACAGAGGCAAAAGATAAACCTTATGAATTTGGCGCAAAAGTACTTTATTCAGGGTTAAAAGTGATTGATAAAAAAGTAACTTTAAAGGAATCAAGATCAATAATAATTGGTGGTGGCGAAACGTTGCTGCAAGCTATTTTAAATAGTATGATAAATAATTTTATGCTTGTTTCGAATGAAGAATCAAAAAAAAAATTTATACAGGAGTTAAAGAAAATAAACAAAACGATGGTGAATTGAATTGTTTATATTGGGAGAGATTATATTTTGCTTATTGCATCGGATTAGGACGTAGCGATAAAGAATTTTTTGTATCTTCTACTGCTAAAATTATTAGAATTTTAGAGATGTATATGGGTAAAAATTTAAAAAATGTTGGGGTAGAAACCGTAAATAGTATGAGAGATTTTTTGAAATGAGGTGATTAACAAATGTCATTTAAAGGCTATAAACGAACTATAAAATTAGAATTTGATTATAACGAAGTAAAAAAAGGAGTTCCGAATGCCAAAAGGCAAATGTCTGTACTTAATGCCGAATTTAAAAAATCTCGTGCAGAAGCATTAGCAAGTGGCAAAGAGGTTGATATACTTGGTACAAAATATGATTTTTTAAGTAATAAAATTAAAATCCAAGCTGAAGATGTTGAGAAATATAAAAAGAAACTTGAAAAAGCCAAAACAGCAACAGGGAATAATACTAAAGCTATAGAAAATAATACTGCTAGTTTGGCAATAGCAAAAAGCAAACTAGAACAAACGAAAGCAGAACTTAAAAAAGTATCAAAAGAATTAGAAAAACATAAAACTATATTAAAAAAATCGGCGCAAGAATGGGATGATTTAGGTAAAAAAGCTCAAGGATTAGGAAAGAAAATGACATTTGGTGTTACTTTGCCTATAATTGCTGCTGCTAGTGCTAGTTTTAAATTAGGAGCAAGTATGCAAAGTACAATGGGAAAGGTTGATGTTGTATTTGGGAAAAATTCTGATGCTATAAAAAGATGGTCAGAAAATTCTTTAGAGCAATTTGGACTCGCTAAACTTACTGCTTTAGATATGGCGTCATCTTTTGGCGACATGGCATTAGGGATGGGAATTAGCCTTAATAAAAGTTCTGAAATGTCTAAAAAATTAACGGAACTTACTATGGATATAGCGACATTTAAAGACCAATCTGTTGATGTTACTAGGACTGCACTTAATAGTATATTTACCGGTGAAACTGAATCTTTAAAGAAATTTGGTATCGTTATGACACAAGCAAATTTGCAGCAATTTGCTTTTAATAAAGGAATTAGAAAAAAGATAAATCTCATGACAGAAGCAGAAAAAACTGAATTAAGATATGAATTTGTCTTGGAAAAAACAAAACTAGCTATGGGAAATTATAAAAGAGAGCAAGACGAAGCTACGGCTCAAATGGAACTTTTTAAACAAGCGTCTATAGAACTCGGGGAAAGTTTTTCAGAGCAAATCATTCCAATTTTTACTCCCGTTTTAAGTTTTTTAAATAAGACTATTAAAGGTTTTGCAGGATTAAGTGATGGAACTAAAAAATTTATAGTTACATTAGCTGGAGTTGTAGCTGTAGTTGGACCAACGTTATTTGTTTTGGGTGGTTTTTTTAGATCTATAAGGGATATTAACGAGGGAATGAAAATGACAAAGGGAGCGATAAGTGCAGTTAAAGGAGCGGGCAAATTGTTTTCATCTACTGCTAGTAATTCGGCTTTTTTTGGTTTTGCTAAATGGGCTGCTATTATAGCGGGTGTAGCAATAGCTATAGCTAGTTTAATAGCTATGCTTAATATATTGCTAGGCAAAGGCAATGAAATGAACTCATTTATGAATAGTGTAAATGGTGCAAAGAGTAGTGTCAATGGTGCTAAATATAGGGGCAATAACATAGGTAGTTATGCAGTAGGTAGTAATTATATAGCAGATGACCAACTTGCGGTTATCCATAAAGGAGAAGCAGTTGTTCCTGCTGAAAGTAATCCGTGGAATCCCGAAGCAGATACAAACAATAATATTGGTGGTGGAGATACGTTTATTTTTAATATTGACCCTAAAAATATCAGAGAATTTAATGATTTAGTTGAGATTGCACATACTGCAAGACAACGAAAAAGAGCAGGAGGTGTTTTAATATAATGGGAACGCATACTATTAATATACCTTGTACAGCTTCGACTTATGTAACAGATGAAAATGGTCAAGAAAATACGAATTTTGGGAATTCGGTTGATTTAATAAGTAGCAAAAGTAATGGTAGATGGATTTTTTCTTTTGATAAATTAATAATTGATTCATTAAAAAATAAAAAAATAACAAAAGTTAAAATGTACTTAAATATAAAAGAAAATACTTTAAATGGATATATAGAACATTCTGTAATTTTCCCAATGTATGATACTTGGGATGAAAAAGAGATAGTGCAATCTAATTGGAACGAATATTATGATGATGAATTATATAATAAATTAGTTATTAAAAAACTTGATAATGGTCATACAATTGAGTGTTTTCGTTGGAATAATTATATAGATAATGAATCATCAGAAGGATATGATTTTGGAGATTTTACAGTTTATGATACAAATTTTAATGATGTAATAGAAATTTTAAAGAATTTTAGCATTATAACACGACCTGCTAATAATAGTGGCGGGGGGGTGATTGTCGGTAGTTCTCGCGGAACTCATCCACCATATTTAGAGGTTATATATGAGGACTCTCCACCAACTAAACCATCGGTTATTATGCCGATTAACGTTTTTAAAAATCAGTCAAGTGAAATAAAGTTTGAATGGCATTATAATTCTCAATTTGGTGGTAAGCAAAAAAAGTTTAAATTAGAGTGGTCAGTGGATAATGGTTCAAGTTGGGATAAAATCGAAAAAGAAACATCAGATAATTTTTATTTGATGGATGCTAATGTTTTACCATCTGAAAAAATATTATGGAGAGTTACGACATATAACGAATATGATGAAGTAAGTCCAGTATCTGAAAAAGTTTCTTTTTTTGTTATAGGTCAGCCTATAAGACCAAGTATAAAAAATATTGAAAATAATGCAAGACCAAACATTGAGTGGTTGGCTAATAATCAACAAATATATCAAATACAAATATTAAAAAATGATATTGTAATTTATGATACGAAAGAAATACCAAGTATTTACGCTCGTAATCATAAGGTATCTAAATTTTTAGATGACGGAAAATATTTTATTAAAATAAGGATTAAAAATGAATATGACTTATGGAGCGATTGGGCATTTGATAATGTTAATATAACTACATCAAAACCAAATGTGCCTAGTATCGAATTATACTCTTTATTTAATACTTTAGAAATATATAGCGACACAGAAGGTGCTTTAGTATATAAAAAAATAAATAATGAATTTATAGCTATAGGCAAAATAGAAGATGGCAAGTATAGAGATAATGCGATTGCTAATGGCATTAAATATGATTATTTTGTTAGAAATTATACTGATATTGCTTTTGCAGATAGCGAAATAATAAGCAGGTATGGCAAGGTCAGTAATCTTGTTATATCTGATGTAAATAGTAAAACAATACTTGATTTTAAATACAGTGTTAAACAATTTAATCAAGATGTTGTTTTTAATAAAAATGTTGCTCTTATAAAATATGTAGGGAGATTGACACCTGTAGTAGAAAGTGATGGCTATTATACTAAAACTATAAATGTTGAAATTTTTTGTGAAGACATAAAAAAAGCAAAAGACTTAATGGAATTGATATTGCAAAATGATATTTTATTATTAAAAGATAAGGAAGATTTTATCTATTGTAATATTAGTGGATATAAAAAAAGAAATCATTTATTAGGGAGTATAGTTAATATAACTGCAACAGAAATATTTTTTGACCAAGAAATTGAGGTGTAATATGATTGATTTAACTCAAAAAGGAATTAGTCATAAAGATGTTATGAAAGCTTTATCTAATAATAGAGAGATAAAGTTTAGGTATGATTTATTAAATAAAGATGATATTAAAATAGGAGAATTAATTGCAAAAGATAGTGGTAACACAATAGATTATAATAGTAACGCTCAAATCAAAAGAATTGGGCGTTTTTTATTTAAAGAAAACGAGTTAAGTGAAATTGATTGGTTAAATGATAGGGTAAGACCGGTATTTTTAATTAAAGTAAAAGAAAATTGGTTGGAATATCCACAAGGAGTTTTTTTAATAACATCACCTACTAGACGTATAGAAAACAATAGTATATGGCGTTCTGTTGAGGCTTATGATGGTAGTTTGATTTTACATGAAGATTTATTTGTAGATAGGTTTTTTATTGCAGCTGGCAGTAAGTATACGGATGTGATCAATAATATTTTAAATTCTGCGGGAATTTGGAAAACAAATATATCACAAAGTGATTTGATTATATCGAATAGTAAAGAATTTGAAATAGGAACATCTAAATTAGATGTTATAAATAAACTTTTATCAGAAATAAATTATGAAAGTTTGCATGTAGACAGTAACGGCATTTTTAGATCTAGCGTTTATCAAATACCGTCTAAAAAAAATGTTGAACATATTTATAAAGTTGATAAAAATAGCGTAATACACGATGGGATGGAAGATAGGATTGACCTTTTTAAAGTGCCGAATAAGTGGGTTACATATGTAAGTAATCCTGAAAATGAATCACTTGTAAGTATATTTGAAAATAATATAGAAACATCTATGACAAGTATACCATCAAGAGGTAGAACTATAGTAGATATTAAATCTATTAATGACATTGCAGATCAAGATACTCTTGATAATTATAATATTAGACGAGCGAATGAAAGCACTATGGTTATTAATAAACTTGTATTTGAGTCAGCTATAATGCCATTTCACTCTCATAAAAATATTTTATTTGTAAAAAATGACGAATTGTCAATAGCAAATAAATATGTTGAAAAGAGATTTAAAATCGAGTTAAAAAATGGTGGGAAAATGACTCATGAGTGTGAAAGGGTGGTGGTTATATAATGGTTAAATTAGGAAAAGTTGTAGATTTATTTAATGATGGTAAGCCAAAAATATTATTTGATGGTGAAAGCGTACCTAGTAATAAAAAATATAAAGAACTAGAGGGGGTTACTTTAAATGTTAATGATAGAGTAATGCTCGTAGCCATAAGCGGCACATATATTATTGTTGGCAAAATAAAAGAGGTGAATGGTAATGGATAAACTTTATAAAATAGCGTTAGACATAAAAAAGAATTTTTATAAAGAACAAATTGAACTTGTATCTGAAGATGTTGGAACTAATAAATTTGAGATACATTTAAAGGAAGATGGGAATAATATAGATTTAACAAACTTATTTTGTAAAGTGCATTTTTTAAAACCTGATGGCACTCGCGTTGTACAAAATGCGACTACTACAAATGCGGAAAAAGGTACAATAGAATGTTTGCTTAAACCTAATACGATAAGCATGTCGGGTAGAATTTTGGCGGAAGTTGGAATTTATGAGTCGGAGAGTAGTCAAAAAAGATTAACTTCTGCGACTTTTAATTTTATTGTAAGAAAAAGTATAGTTGATTCTGGGGATGTTTTATCTATGAATGAAATTCCAATTTTAAACAGGTTAATAAATGATTGCAATAATTTAGAAAATGAATGGGATGGAAAGATTACTCAATATCAAAATGAGAAAAAAAGCGAGTTTAACAATTGGTTTGGCAATATAAAAAATCAATTAAATGGAGATATTGCTGGTAACCTACAAACCCAAATAACTAATTTAACCGCAGATGTAAACGTAATCCCCAAAAAATCTTGGTACGCTGACCTAGAGACTTATTACGGAAACACTAAGCTAATATCAGATTTCCAAGATATAGGTGAGTGGACAAATGGTTCTGGCGTTTTAGGAGCAGATAACGGAAACGTTTTGATTGGTAATAAATCATTAAAAATATCAAAAAATTTATCTGAACATCTGATATATGCTACTTGTAAAAATATCAATTTAAACTTATCTACATTTAATAATGGATTAATTAGTGGTAACGATGATTATATTTATATAGTTGCTTATGTGAGCGATAAAAGTAAAGTATCATCATTAGTTGTAGGTTTTAGAAATGACGTAGATTATGCAAATGATAAAACGATAACATCTGGCGAAATATCAAATATAAAAACTGGATGGAATTATATAGCGATTAAAAAATCAGATTTTAATATACATCAAAACGCAAAATGGAGCGAGATTAAGTCTATGAGAGTGTACGCTTATGTAGACCAATCTGCACAAGATGTATATGTATCGTTTAATCTAGTGCAATTAATAAAAAAAGACCCACTAGATGATTACCCTAATCCATTTCAAAAAAATAACATTAGAGAGCTGACTATCGACGGTGGACAGTGGTTTGTTGGTTATGAATTTGGCAAATTAATTATTAAACAAATATCAGATTTTGTGGCAAATGATGGAACGTTATTAACTCATGTAAATAGTTTTAAAAATGTATGTATTGAGACTATTAATGTTATTGCAAACAATAACAAAAGATTAGATTTATGTGCTATCGCGCCGATTATAGATGGTGTGGTTAAATACGATATATCTTTATTTATATATTTGTCTGCCGCCAAAAACGTTTATTTAAGACGACGTTACAACGCACCTGCTAATGTATACAAGACTTTTGATAGTATAGAGGTAGGAGACACTATTAAGTCTAAACTTGTATATGATTATACGACTAAAGTTGCAATTTTGACATGTATAAATTTACGTACGTCAGAGACTATAACTTTAAGTCTGATTAATGAGATATATGGCGACATGGAGGTAGTACCATTATTTAATACATCTAACTCCGCTATGACTAAACAAACGACTTTATCAATGAGTGTAACCGAGCTAACTCATTGTCATCATGCAAATGAGGCGGAGATAGCTAAGGGGTTAGCAGAGCAACCTAAATGTACAGTTTATAAAACTAACAATCAAAGCGTATTAACTGGTGGAGCTGGAGCTATATTATCATTTGACCAAATTGCTAAAAATATTGGGTTTAATATTGATTTAGACAGTGAGCTTACTAAAATAAAAGTTGTTAAAAATGGTAATTATAACATATATGCAGTTGTAAGATTTGCTCATAACACTGCAGGAGCAAGACAAGTTTATTTGCGTAAAAATGGCAATGAGTTTATTGGAGTTAATAGTGCAGAGTCTGTAAAAGATAATGGTTTATCAACAGATATGTTGGCTTTTGCTAATATTGATTTAAAAGTAGATGATTATGTAGAGGTTATGGCATTACAATTTAGCGGTACTACATTAGATGTTAATGGTAGCTCCACAGTAGGCTTGGCAACTCGTTTGATAATTGAGGAGGTGTTATAAATGCTTAAATTAACTTTTAATAAAGACAATATTAACATACCTAAATTACATGCTGAGATTGGCGATTTAGGATTAGATTATTATTTAACTCATGATGGGGATAGTTTTTACATTACATTGCCAACATTATTTAAAAGGGAGCAACAAATATTAAATGATGATGGTGAGGTAGTTGATACATCTGTATCATATGAGGTTAAATCGTCAGTTACTGAGGTGGTACAAGATGATGAGGGTAATGAGGTAGAGATAATAAAAGATGTATTTAGCGAGTATGATTTTGCGAGTTTACAAAGCAAGATTGATGATGTAATTAGTAAACACGACCCGACGCCATTACCACAAATACCGACGTCGGAAGAAAGGTTAGAGCAGTTGGAAAATGTGTTATTAATGATGTTATAAATCATATAAAAAAGAGAGGAGGTGTAAAGTATGTACGCATTTTTACTTAATATGTGGATTATGCATAAAATTAATGAGTCTTACTTAGATAAATTAGTCGATAAAGGTCGTATTTCCGCTGACGAGCGAGATATGATTGTGGCAACACCACAAGCATAATACATTAGGGCGACTAACAATCGCCCTTTTTTAATGCAAATTAGAGAGGAGTAATATATGGATAGCAATTTTACTAAGGAATGTATAGAGATAAGAGAGCGTTTAAAAGGTGTCGAGGAGTCTACTAAATCAGCCCATCACCGTTTAGATGAGTTAAACGAATTGACAAAAGCCGTAGTTAAAACATCTGCAAGTATTGAGTATATAGCTAAACAGATTGAGGATATGCTCACAACATTAAAAGAGCATGATTGTAGTATTGATAAGCTTAAAAATAGACCAGCAGAGCAAGTATTAAATTACTGGCATATGTTTGTAGGTACATTAGTTACTGGTTGTGCTGGAGTATTAGTTGGTTTACTTTTTAGAGGGGGATTTTAAAATGGATATACTATCACTATTAATGATATTTTTTATAGTTGCTACCATTATAAAGATAGCAACTGATAACGTTGCTAATATGCTACAGCCTTTTTACGATATAACACCATATAAACTTATAGTGGCGTTTGCCTTGACTGTTGTGGGCGTGTTTACGCTTAATATAGGCGTTTTGGAGTCGTTAAATATACCAAATAATAACGCTAGTATATGGTTTAAATATTTTGATTTATTTTTAAGCAGCTTATTTTTAACAGGTGGAGCTCAGAGTATCCATAAACTTAGCGACGCGTGGATAAATTATAAAAATGATGGTAAAGGGGTGATGGATGATGATAAAAAAACTGATGACATCTAAGGAATTTATAAAAAAAGCCAAAGAGATTGAGAGTAGAGATACTATATATATTTTGGGTACTATTGGACAAATAGTATCACAAGCTTTGATTGATGAGACTTGCGGTAGGTTAAAATTTAATCGTCCAAGACGTAAAATGTATGAGCGAGTTAAAGGAAAGGCTCATGCTTTTGACTGTGTAGGGTTAATCAAAGCGATTTTGTGGGATTGGAAACCAAATAGACAGAGATACTTTATTAATGGCGTACCTGATATAAATGCTGATGGTATGATTAAAATATGTGATGATGTTAGCAGCGATTTTAATCATATCGCAAAAGGCGAGGTGGTATGGTTAAGAGGTCATATAGGAGTATATGTTGGTGATGGCAACGTCATTGAGTGTACTCCTGCGTGGTCAAATGGGGTGCAGATAACTAGGCTTAATCAGAGGAATTGGAAAAAGCACGGTAAATTACCGTGGATTGATTATGGCAAAGAAAAAGAAATCACAGTTGATGAGGCAAAAAAAATAATCAAAGAAAAAACAGGCTTACAAGATAATAGTATTAATTATATGTATAATTATCGTTGGGGCGACGCTTTATTGATTAAACTTGCTAAATCAATGATATAATTCTCACGTGAATCTCACGAATAAACACAGTAATTACAAGAGCTAAGGGCAATTTGTCTTTTTATTTCTCACGAAAAGGCAAATGCCCAATGTCATTAAGTTAAGAACTTAAATGATGAAAAAAATAGTCAGTTAAAGAAAATTATTTCATTATCTGGCTATTTTTATTTTTTTATGAACTTTAAA